>Ga0123356_10000011_pt1 | contig 212061 bp, 168 predicted proteins | sample TergutEmb28metaG_2_FD_92546 | JGI IMG/M metagenome (GOLD analysis project Ga0123356, IMG submission 92546) | Embiratermes neotenicus P3 segment gut microbial communities from Petit-Saut dam, French Guiana - Emb289 P3 | ecosystem: Host-associated > Arthropoda: Insects > Digestive system > Gut ... | reverse complement strand
TATAGGAATTAATGAGGAAATAATAAAGAAGTACATTGAAAATCAAGGTAGAGAAGATTCAGGTCAAACTTTGTTTGCAATAGGCTGATACCACGGGCGTAAGCCCGTGGAGGTTCATTTTTTGCTAAAAATGATATGTTATTCCTAAAGTTCTTTTTAAAATTTGATATATAGTTTCAATGGGGGTATAGCTCAGCTGGGAGAGCGCTTGCATGGCATGCAAGAGGTCGTCGGTTCAATCCCGTCTACCTCCATTTTTTTATTTATAAGGATAGTTAAAATGTTTAAAGAAATTAATGGAAGTTATATACACGAATCGTCTGATGTGCAATCTAAAAACATAGGCGAAGGGACAAATATAGGTCAGTTTTGCGTTGTGCTTTCCAGAGCGGTTATAGGAAAGGGTTGTGATATATCTCCGAATGTTTTCATTGAAAATGACGTTAAGGTCGGCGATAATGTTATGATAAAAAACGGAGTACAGCTTTGGGACGGTGTAGTTTTGGAAGATGACGTTTTTGTAGGTCCGAATGTAACTTTTTGCAATGACAGGTATCCGAAAAGCAAAAATCCCGGATTCAAATTAGAAGGCGTTACAGTAAAAAAAGGCGCAAGTATAGGCGCCAATGCTACAATACTGCCGGGTGTAACAATAGGCGAAAACGCATTAATAGGCGCTGCCGCAATAGTAACTAAAGACGTACCTGCCGGAGCAAAGATTATAGGCAAAATATAAATAATACTAAAACAAAAAAACTTCCTTAATAAATTATTAAGGAGGTTTATACGTTTTTAACTAAAATTATCATTCTGCGCCGTTTTTAAGTAGGAGTTCAATTATTTCCTCCCGCCTATTATTAACATTTTGCTTACGTGTCAGAACTGTACGGGTATCTTCTATTAAGCCTTTTGCAGCTTTTATATTAGCTGCGCCGTTTTTTAGCAAAAATTCTATAAGCTCTTTATTATTAACATTTAATTTTTTATTAACATTAAGTTCTCTATCATTAGCATTTCGCGCAACTGCCAGAACTGTGCGCCCATCTCTGCTTACGGCTTTTATATCCGCGCCGTTTTTAAGTAATAGTTCAACAATTTCCTTATCCCCTCTTTCGACTGCATAGAAAAGCGGCGTCTGCGCCCACTCATTGTGGACTTTGGCATTTATATCCGCTCCATTGTGAATCAATAAGTTGATTATTTGATAATCAGCATTACATTTTATTGCCCAAGTTAAAGCAGTATTGCCTATTTTGTCCGCTGCTTTTATATCTGCGCCGTTTTTAAGCAATAGTTCAATGATTTTCTTATCCCCTGCGATAACTGCTGATAAAAGAGGAGTCATACCGCTGACAGAATCTTTGGCATTGACATCTGCGTATTTGTTTTTACTTTTCTGACGATCCGAATGAGTTTTTCCTTTGCTCATAATTCCTGCTTTATCTCATTTTTTTCCTGTTTAGTCATCGCACTGATTTAAAAGGAGTTTTTTGTCTTATACATTTTTAACCGAAAATCTTCTTAAAAAAGCCGTCATTTTGATACTGGGCGTCTTTAGGAATTTCCCCCATAGTTTTCGCGTATTCAAAAAGAGCTCTTTTTTGTAAATCATTCATTGACTTTGGAATATTTACGTTAACTTTTACGTATAAATCGCCTTTGCTGTTTCTTCCAAGCTTCGGAAACCCCTGTTCCCTCACCCTTAATGTTGTCCCGGGTTGAGTTCCTGACGGGATTTTTACTTTCACATGCCCGTCAACTACCGGGACATTATACTCCATACCCATTGCGGATTGTGAAAAAGATATTCCTATTTCCGTATATAAATCATCGCCGCTTCTTTTAAACTCTCTGCTGTTTTTCATATGAACAACTACGTACAAATCACCGGAAGGGGCGCCGTTTGCTCCCGCGTTCCCGGATCCTGTAACTTTCAATGAAGTTCCCTCGTCCACGCCTGCAGGAATTCTTACTTTTATAGTCTTTCTTGTTTTTATGGTTCCCTCGCCTCTGCACGACTGACAAGGATTATCTATAATCGTGCCTTTTCCTCGGCACTGGGGACATTCCTGATTGAAAGAAAAAAATCCCTGCGAATATCTTACTTGACCCGAACCTTTACATTGCGTGCAGGTTTTTGGTTTTGCGCCGTCTTTTGCGCCGCTGCCATTACATGTCTGGCAGGTTTCTTTTTTAGGTATATCTATTGAAATTTCCGAGCCTTTCATAGCGTCAAGGTAAGAAACTTCGACATCGTATCTTAAATCTTCTCCGCGGCGCTGTGACGATCTTTTACTTCCTCTTTGCGAACCGCCTCCGAAAACATTGCTGAAAATATCTCCGAAAATATCTTCCATATTATCGCCGTATTGGGCATAAGACCCGCCAAAAGGATTACCGCCTCCGAAAGGGTTTCCCCCGCCGGCCGCACCGCCCATAGCGTCATGTCCAAAAGTATCGTATTGTTGCTTTTTTTGAGCGTCAGACAGAACTTCATAAGCCTCGTTAATTTCCTTAAACTTCTCTTCGGCTTCTTTATTTCCGGCATTCCTGTCCGGATGATATTTTAAAGCCAGTTTTCTGTAAGCCGACTTTATCTCGTCAGTATTCGCGGATTTTCCAACTCCCAACACTTCATAATAATCGCGTTTTGCCATTTTTATACCTTTATATTATAATTTCAACACTAAAGTCCGTAAGATTTAAAATAAAATGCCTCAAGCTTATCTTTTTATAAACAACCGAAATAAAAACATCATAATTTCTTAAGCAATAGATAAAAAAATCAATGCTTGATATAATTCTATAGTAAATTCTTTTTACGGTCTTTATTACAGCTTCTTTTACAACTGTTAAAGTTCCGTCATCCGAATCTTCTTCTGATCTTTGATAATATTTCTTATCAGATACCTTATTAGATACATTGCCAAATTCAAATCCGGGTATGTCAAACTTGCTATTTTCTATTGCCTGTCTGTTGCCGGCTTCAAAAGATTTTTTTAAATCCGACAAAAAACCGCGTGATAAATACGCAGCCGTAAACATACCGGCTATAAAAAAGATAAGAACTAAAAAATAATAATATTTACTGTATCTCTTGCGCCGCCAAAATTTATTATATTTTTTATACGCATAAACGTCATTTTTATCTTTTTCATTACTTTTATAAGATTTATCCGACGCTTGAGAAGCATCATAACGCTTTTTCGCCTGCATGTCAGATAATATTTCGTAAGCCCCGCTAATGTCTTTAAACCTTTCTTCCGCTAACTTATCTCCCGCATTTTTGTCAGGATGGTATTTTAGCGCAAGCTTTCTGTAAGCTGATTTGATTTCTTTTACAGACGCGGATTTTGAAACGCCTAATATTTTATAATAATCGCGCATAGTTTAAAAATCTCTTTTAGCATTTATCCGAAGCTATCTTTGCCGCGCTGAAAACCAATTCCTGACACGGACGTTTTTTATAATATTCTTTTGTTCTTTTTTCCGGAGTTTGGCAATTTTCTTTCAGACCAAGCAGTTCCGCGCAAACTATTGAACCGTTTTCTTCTTTGAATTTTTTTGCGGCTTCCTGGATTAAAGCGTATAATTTCTTTTTATGTTCGTAGTTTTTCGGATCGGAATATCCGTGTTTTAATCCGATTACCTTAAACATAGCGCTGACAGCCCCGCAAACTTCGCGAAGACCGCCCATTCCGGCGCCAAACGACGATGACAATTTCAACGCGGTTTCTTTATCCAAATTGAAATCATCCGCAAACGCCAAAAGAACCGCCTGCGCGCAATTATAACCGTTTAAAAAATTTTCTTTAGCCTGTTCCGCTTTGTTCATAATATTTTGAATATTGTTGTTGTAAATTCCTACGTCCTATTTATTCATTTTATATTTTTATTTAAATAATGCCATCGAATCATAATCTTTATCATTTTCTACATCTATTATAGACATTTCAGGTCTATACTTGAACATATTGTCCCATTCAGACCAGTCAGTTGTATATGGCAATTTTGCCGCAATAATTCCTTTTGTTGTTAAAAAATATATATGCGTATCACCACCGGATATATCGCCATTGCTCTCTGAAATATCTGCGTTCACTTTTATAGGAACAACTTCATCAGTAGTTGGAGCACTTTGTAGTTCTAATAAATATCTTTCAGAAAGGGCGATAAAATCCTTTGCCTTTTTGACACCAGCACTATTCTCATTTTCCAATGCTATAAAAGTTAACAATGCGAATTGTTTAGCTTTATATTCATTCTTGCTCCATAATAAAACAATTCTTTTTTTATCTTCTTCAGAAAAATAATTCCAGTATTTTTCTATTATATCTGCCCATTTTTTAAATACTCCTGCATCTTTTCCATGTTCGCCAAAACCTAATGAACCTACTATGATGCCCCAACCATCAGGAGGCAAATATAAAATTGCCCTTTCTCCATTTGCAAAAACAATGTCAGTTTCAATAAATGTCACATTGTTTCGTTCAATTATAATTCCATATAATCCTGAACTTGATATATCATTTATATTTAAATTTTCAGTGTTAGCATTAAAAGCAATTCTTCTCAAATCTTGATACAATTCTTTCTGTGTAAACTGTTTTGTTTCTTCTTGTGTAATTTCGCTATCAGATTGTTTACTATCATCCGAACTACTAAAACATCCGCAAAAACAAAATACACATACCATTGCGAACAATGACATTTTTCTCATTTTCTTTATTCCTATTTATCCATAAATATTTAAAAATTACTTTTTCTTTTCCTTAAAAGAAATATTTTTATCCGTATCAACTTCAAAAATATAATTTTTGGTTTCTATCGGCTTTGCGTCTGTTTCCCAAGGACGCAAATATTCAAAAATCAGTTCCGTTTCGCCTTTATTTATCCCTTCAAAAACAAAAAAGAAAGTTCCGCCTTTTCCGATAGCAGAAGGTTTTTTTGCTTTATATTCGGTTGAAACTTCCCGAACAATATAATCTTTTGCCTGACTGTAAGTCCAAGTGTAACCTGTTGTAGGGTTTCCGTCTAAAGAAATCACAGCTTTCTTTTTATTAAAAGAAGGAGAAGAAGTAGTAGTAATACAAGCCGACATTCCTAAAGCACAAAATGCGATGAAACAAATAAATAGTTTTTTCATGTTATCCTTTGAAAAATACTCTATGTTCCCTGTCAACAATTCCCTTTGATTTTAATTCAAACTCGGCTACTCGCTTGTACAGTCTAGAATCTATTTGCAATACGCATAATCCGTCAACCACAACATCGAGAGGCAGAATATTATTTTGCTTTAATATCTCAAATGCTTTAAGCATTGCAGAATCTGTAATTCCATCTGCCAATGTGCAATGAGGAACCCATTTTTCAGGACACCAATAATGTTCCATATTGCGAAAATTCTTTGACATTTTCTCCAAATATTTTTCGTGTACTGCCTTGAGTTCCTTTGTTACGACAGGCGCATAAAACACAACATTCTTTTCAGTAATAAACGCTGATACCGAAGAGAGCGTTGTCGTAAAAAATTTTTGATCATTTGCAAATTTTCTAGACACCTCAACAACCTTGCCTTCATCATCCGCGTCAAAAACGGTTATTGTAATATGGTTCAACTTGAAGGCATCCTGGGCAATGCCATTGTTTGCAAGGCATTTTCTCACTTTGCCAATCTTTGTTTGACTGGCTTTGTCCAATACCAACAAGATTGCATATTTCATTTACAGCTCCTATGCGTCAATGGACGACGACAACGCCGCCCCCGGCATAATTCTGTTTATTTATTTTCATCCACAACTTCCGCATCAACTACTTGGTCAGCGTTAGGTTGTTGTTGTCCTGCATTAGAATCGCCTTGGGCACCTTGTGCCTGATCCTGTGCTGCCTGCTGTTGTTGCTGTTGGGCGGCTTTATATACGGCTTCACCAAGTTTTTGGCTGGCGGTTGTTAATTTTTCTTTGGCCGCTTTTATTGCCGCTGTGTCATTGCCTTTCAGAGTTTCTTTTGTGGCGTTTAATTCTTGTTCTACTGCGGCACGTTCTTCCGCGCTTATTTTATCGCCGTGGTCTTTTAAGCTCTTTTCCACGGAATAAACCAAATTATCCGCTTCGTTTCTGGCTTCGATTTCTTCTTTTCTTTTTGCGTCTTCCGAAGCGTATTGTTCGGCTTCTTTTACGTATTTGTCTATATCGTCTTTAGAAAGTTTTGTTGACGAACTTATTTTAATTGACTGTTCTTTTCCAGTGCCTTTATCTTTCGCGCTTACGTGCAGGATACCGTTTGCGTCTATATCAAAAGTAACCTCAATCTGAGGAACTCCTCTAGGCGCGGGCGGTATGCCGTCGAGAGTAAATCTGCCAAGCGAAAGATTATCTTTCGCCATAGGCCTTTCGCCCTGTAAAACATTGATTTCAACGGCAGGCTGATTGTCCGCGGCCGTCGAAAAAATCTGAGAACGTTTTGCCGGAACTGTTGTGTTTCTGTCTATTAAAGCAGTTCTCACGCCGCCCATAGTTTCAAGTCCAAGCGTAAGAGGCGTAACGTCCAAGAGCAAGATGTCTTTGACATCTCCGGTCAAAACTGCGGCTTGCACCGCGGCTCCAAAGCTTACGCATTCCATAGGATCTATGCCGCGTTCTACTTTTTTACCTGCGTGATCTTCTACGAATTTCTGGACTATAGGCATTCTTGTAGGTCCGCCGACAAGAATAATCCTTGTTATCGCGTCAACCCCGAGTTTTGCGTCTCTTATTGCATTATCGATTGAAGCTTTACATCTGTCAACTATCGGACGGACTAAATTTTCAAGAGTAGCTCTTGTAAACTTCATCGTCAAATGTTTTGGTCCTGACGCGTCCGCCGTGATAAACGGAAGATTTATGTCGGTTTCCAGCACATTTGAAAGTTCTATTTTTGCTTTTTCAGCCGCTTCTTTTAAACGCTGAACAGCCATTTTATCGTTACGCAAATCTATGCCGTTGGTTTTCTTAAAATCGTCGGCAATGTAATTTATTAACGCATTGTCCATATCGGTTCCACCAAGCTGCGTGTCGCCTGAAGTTGAAAGAACTTCAAAGGTTCCTTCGGCGCCCATTTCCATTATTGTTACGTCGAGAGTTCCGCCGCCAAGGTCAAATACCAAAATTTTCTGTTCTTTGCCGACTTTGTCGATACCGTAAGCAAGCGATGCCGCCGTAGGCTCGTTTACAAGTCTTACAACTTCAAGACCGGCAATCGCGCCTGCGTCTTTTGTCGCTTGTCTCTGGTTATCGTTAAAATACGCGGGAACTGTTATAACAGCTTTGCTGATTGTTTCCCCCAAATAAGCTTCCGCGTCTTTTTTTATTTTCTGTAAAACAAAAGCGGAAAGCTGCTGAGGAGTAAAATCTTTACCGTTAATTGTATATTTGAAATCCGTTCCCATTTTTCTTTTGAAAGCGCTTACAGTGCCTTCGGGATTTGTTACTGCCTGCCTTCTTGCCGGCTCGCCGACCAAAAGCTGTCCGTCTTTTGTGAAAGCAACGTAAGAAGGAAACGCTTTACCGCCGAGAGTTGTGCCTTCCGCAGACGGAATTAACGTTGTTTTGCCGCCTTCCATTATTGCCGCAGCTGAATTTGACGTTCCTAAATCTATACCGATAATCTTAGCCATGATACTTCTCCTTATTTAAGCGGGACTACCCCGCGATTTTTTTATTTGTCACCCTGCGTGAAATCGCAGGGTCTATGAATATTTATCGATTCTGCGACGGAGTTTACACTGCGCGTAGCCGCAGGGCGCAGAATGACAGACAAAAACTTTATTATTTCTCACTTTGTCTTTTCGCTACCTTAACTTTTGCTGCCCTGATCAATTTTCCGTTCATTTTGTAGCCTTTTTGATACACTTCCAAAACTTTTCCGTCTTCGTCATCATCGCTTGCAACGGTATCTAAAGCTTCACATACATTCGGGTCGAATTTTTCGCAAGTTATTTCTTCAACGCCTTCTTCTTTAAGCATTTTGGAAAACTCTTTGGTTATCATGTCCAAACCGATAATTATATCTTCGACTTTTCCGCCGGTTTTCGCGCTTTTTAAAGCCTGCTCCAAAACATCGTCCATTGATATTTGCTTTAAAAGAATCTTCTCTTTGCCCCAGTCCAGATAATCTTTTTTTTCCTTTTCGCTGCGCCTGCGGTAATTTTCAAAATCGGCTTTTAATCTTAAAAGCTGATCGTAATATTCTTCAGCCTGTTTTTTCTTTTCGTCAAACGATTGCTTTAAAATTTCAAGCTCGGAAATTTTTTCTTCTCTGGCAGTTTCCTCGCAATTACAATTCTGTTCTTTATCTTCCAACTTAACCTCCCTTCTCTCGTGGATCCCCGACTACTACATCCGGGGATGACGTGCTAGTTTTTCTTAAAAAACTCGTTTAAGATTTTTGACACTGCGTTGACAAGCGACATCATCTTTTCGTATTCCATTCGTTTAGGGCCTATAATCCCCAAAACGCCCAGAGCCCTGTCGCCGTCTTTATAAACTTTTGTTACCATACTTAAATCTTTAAGTTCAGCTAAGCTGTTTTCCGAGCCTATTTTTACGTTAATGCCGCTGCTTGCGAAATCTTCGTTAACTATCTTTATCAGCTTTTCTTTGTCTTCATTGAGCCTTATAATAGACTTTACAGGTTCAAAATCGTTAAAATCCGGAATTGTTATTACGTTTGAAGCGCCGCCTATGTAAATATCGTCCTGGATATCATAAAGAATATCCCCGATTTTTTCTGCGATTCTATATATTTCGTCCTCGCTTGTTTTAAAATCTCTTATTTCAGCGACGATTCTTGCGTTTGCTTCCGCCAGAGACACGCCCCGCAGTTTATCATTCAAAAAATTTCTTAACCTTGCCAGTTGCTGCGGACGAAGCGACGCTTCAACTTTTCTGTGTTTGACCATACCCGTATGAGTCAAAAGAACAACCAAAAGCTGGTCCGGGGCTATTTGAAGCAATTCAATATTACTTATATCGTTATATTGCGTTTTAGGAGCTAAAACAAAGCCCGTATATTGCGAAAGTCCGGAAAGAATACGCGAAGTTTCGGATAAAACAGACTCAACTTCCCTGTGTTTTTGCTCGTATTCGGCTTTGATTCTTTCTTCCTCTTCAACGGCAAACTTCTGGAGCTTCACTAAAGTATCAACATAAGCCCTGTAACCTTTATCCGTAGGAATTCTGCCAGCGGAAGTATGAGGATGTGTCAAAAATTCCTCTTCTTCAAGTTCGGCCATCAAATTTCTGACGGTTGCAGGCGAAAGTTTAATATTGTATTCATCAATTAAAACATTAGAGCCCACAGGCTTTCCGGTTTTAACATAATGATGTATTACCGCGCTCAATATTTTGGCTTTCCGGTCTTTTAATACTTCTAATGCTACCTGCCGCATAACATCTCCTTAAAACATCTATTTTAGCGCTCCTTAGTTATTAGCACTTAAATATTATGAGTGCTATTTTAACAATAATTCCGTTTTTTGTCAAGGGATTTTTTAATGCATTTTAAACAAAAAAGCCGCCGAATGAAATTCATCCATTCAGCGGCTTTTTTTGCTTTAGATTTATATTTTTTACGCCGCAGACAGAACGGCTCTGTATGTTGCAGTTATATTTACCTGTTTAACCCTGTCTTTGTTTTTATTTTCGTCTATTACTACAAAATTATACACTTCTATCATCTCTATCGCATTTGCGGCTGCCTGGGCTCTTGTTAATTTTTCTTTTGCAGAATCGTTAGCTTCTGATATGTAGTCCATCATACTTACTTCATCCGATACATTTGCTCCTACAACGCCGGCTTCTGCTTGTAAAGCAGCTTGCAAAGCAAGCAATTGTCCAAGCGCTTTCTTCATTTTTCCGTCGGCAATCGCTATCTTTTTACCTTTATTATTCACTTGCGTTTGACAGTTTTTAACATAATCGGCGATTAAAATCATCTCATATATCGCATTTATGAAAGCATCTTTTGCTTCGTCCGTTTTTATTGTTTCGTAGTAATTTTTTAAAACAGGAACCGCGTTTATAGCATTTATCGCGTCTATAGCGCTTTTAACATTTATTGCATTAGGCATTAAATCAAGCGAAAAATTATACGCTGTTGCGGCTGCTTTTTCGGGAGTAACATCGCCCAAAATAAAATTCAGTTTGTCCGTAAGCATATCTACTAAATTATACTGAACCAATCCGCTTCTTTCTTTTTTTAACAGCGTTCTGATTGTATTTATATCCACAACGACATACTTACCCGATTTCAATAAATTTAACAATCCCGCTTCCGTAATATTTTCAGAAGCGGATAAAAGGCTGTCTTTATATGTTTTATCGGCATAATAATCGTGGATATCCGCTCCTGTAAGAGCTCCGCTAAAACCCGATTGTTTATATATTGCGGCATTATCGCCTGAAATATAAAATTCTACGCCAAGCTGCCTTAAATCAAACAGCGAAACATTATTTTTTTGTAAGAAACTCATTAAATCATCGTATTGCGAAGAAACTATTGAGAATTTTTTCGCGACATATATCTTTTGCTTCAAAATAGACTCGACTGTTTTTTGCCAATTCTCGTCTTTTTCCAAAGACTGTATAACGGTTTCTATTTCAGCCTGCTTTTGCGCGCGAAGCTGCAATTCTTTCGCAACAACAAAATCTTCAAAACTCGCAAAACCTTTTTCACTCCAAGTATCGTAATCTTTTTTGCTTATTTTTAGTATTCCGTTTTCATATCTTGTTTGCGTTCCTTCTTCCTGGTCTGTCGATACCGATAAGAAATCTAAATCTTTTTCTTTAATCCCCGTAGCTTTTGACAGCTCTTTACGGAAATTTTTATTGTCTTTTACCGCGGAAATTATATCGTCGTTTTGCGCGCTGTTCGCATATACAATCAAATGCCCGCCTTCAATGCTTCCTCTTACAGAAACCCATTTTATAATATTTCCGTCTTTATCTTTGACAGGAACTTTGATACCGAAAGAATCTCCTTTTATATCGTCGTTTACAACCATTACGCGTATGACATTATTTTTTATTTGCAAGGATTTTATCAGCTCTTGTTTTTTTGAAGCTTCTGTAGGCTTGAAATCTACGATTGTCGAATTTGACGTTAATGGCGCTTCTTTTGTTCTTTCATATGTTGTATCAGAAGTTAATGCCGTAGTGGCTGCCCTGTAAGGCGTATCAGGTTTATATTGAACAGTTGCCTGGCTTTTAAAAGCTTCTAAAGTGGCTTCCTGGGGAATTCCAAATTCATTAAAAAGCCTATCCGCATATAGCCTTACAAACTTTTCAAACATTGTTGACTGAGCATTATAATCTTTAAAGTCGGTAAGAATAAAAGATACAATTAAAACGGCAATCGCATTCCAATTAAGCGTCTTACTTAAGCTTTCTGAAACAGATATTAGAACTTTCTCAAACCCTCTGGCTGCTCTATGGTGTTCCTGTACAACGGCATTATAGCCTTTAAAAAACAATTTAAAACCTATTTTATTGGTAGCAAAATGACGCCCTGTTCCGTACCCTATCGCTGCCAAAAATAATTCTCCTATAGCGTCGGCAAAAAATTCGTGAACAGTGCTCACAGTTTCTGCTTTTCGAGGTTGCTCTGTTTTGGCTTTCTCTTTGGCGGCTTGTTTAAGATATATATTAAGATATATATGCCCGAGCTCGTGAGCCATAGTAGAAGCTACAAATGCTGCATGATTTGAAAAAATTAGATGAGAGTTAGCATTAGTGCCATTTACAATTATAGCTTTAGATATCAGCCCGTATATTCCCTCAGAACCTATATCTGATTTTTCGGAACCTTTTTCTTGGGAATCAGGAATAACCAACCCGTCATTAGCATTAAGCAAAACGGTCAAGTGGGTTCCTGCTAATGCCGCCTGTAAATCATATCTGCTGTATCCGGTAAAATAATTGCTGGAATTTACATATTTTAGAAAGTCAGCGCTGAGAGATTGCATCTTTTCTTTTAAATCATTATCAACAGAATATTCGAAATAAAGCCTTAAATTAAGAAAAGCGTATAATCTATGGTAGACAGGCAGCGTTTCATTAGACATAATATTCAGCAAATAATCGTATTTTTCACCTTGGTCTCCGATTGAATAAAATTTATTAAGAACTTCCAAATATCTTATTTCGGCAGGACTGAATTGTTTTCCCAGCTCTTGGGAAAATTGTTCTTTAATTTCATTTAAATATTTTGCTATTGAAACGTCGTACTCTCTTAGCAAATCTCTATAATTCATACCCAAACTGGGGTCTTTAGAAACATCGCCAAAATTTTTCCCTTCCATAGCGCTAAGAACTTCCTGCCTTTCTTCAAGCAATTCTGATAACTCTTTTTGGTTTAGCGCCGGTTTTTCAAACACTTCGTCCTTAAAAAACGGATTTACAAAAACCAACTTTCCGGCGGATATTGCAGCGGAAATATCGGCTTCGGATAGTATGTCATCTCCTTCTATTACAAACGTGGTTATAGGTCTTGCCTGCAAAAGCGATATTACAGGTTCTCCTTTTACATCTTTTATTGCAAATTCCATATCCACGGGATATCCGAATTCCTGCTCCGCTGTCTCCGCTATTTCTTTAAGCGCTACTATCAAATCGTTCGCAAATACTCTTATATGTTTTTCTTCTTCACCCACAGGAACCGCTTTCGTTCCTCCGTTTTCAGCCGGCACTATCTTCATTACCCTGTCATCAGCTTTGTTATACAAGTATATATCGTCTTTTATTTTAAATGTTATCCCGTCCGCTGATACTCTCCCTGAAACCGAGCCTTCTCCCAGATTTAATACTCCTTCTATTTCCGTATCTCCGTTTTCGTTAACGCTGAATATTTGTCCCGCGGAAACCACGTCTTGTACCATTTCCTGTACCAAAATAGCGGGCAATACTATTTGCCCTGTTTCCAGCATGTAATCTACGCTTCTTTTTTCAAAGAAAGAAACTAATACCTTCAATATTGCTTTTTCGACTTCCCCTCGGCGAATATTTAACTCCGTTTCTCCCATACCCGCAAATGCGTTTAATGCGCTGTCTTCTCCGATTCCAGTGGAACGTATCGCATAAATTAAATCTTTTAATCCCTTTATATCCAGCGATTTTAACTTTTCTCCGTTTCTTTCAATAAATTCTCGTATATCTTTCGCTGAGGCGTAAGCCTGCAAACCATTGTTCGTTTTTTGGTTAACAGATTCAATAAATCTGGATATCAGATCCTTATATTCTTGTCCGAAAATATTTTCTATCGCGGAATGTCCGGCAACTCTCCCGCCGGGAACCTCTACTCTGAATCCGTTAAACTTTTTTCCGTTGAATATTTTTCTTAAAAAGATAATATTCGCGGCTTTGGATCCTATATCGTTTTCGTACTCAACGCCCATTTCGTCAAGAGATTTCATTGCTCCGGCTGTCTTTTTTATACTCTCTATTCTTTCATTTATTCTTTGCATCAGCTCATCTATTCTCACTAGTCCGTAAAAACTTTGCCAATATGTAATCATCCGCTGATATTTAAACAGCGCGTCTATTTGCTCTCTTTTTAAATTAACTTTTAATCTTAATATGCCTTCCGCATCCACGATTACTTCTTTCGCAAAACTTCTTATAGAATCTATCGATTGCCTTTTTAATTCATCTAGCCGAACTTGAATATCTTGATTAACTCTTATCTTTGTATCCTTCAAAATTCTTTCGGTTTTTAATATAATCGTATACGCTTCCAAACTTTTTACCGCATTTTTCCTATCAAGCATTCTTTCTGCCGTTTCGAGATTGTCGGATATTGCATATTCTATCTCCTGACGGTCGACAGGTATTTTTCTGTCGGCTTCAAATTGGCGCCTTTCTTCTTCATTTAATACATATATTCTGTCGCCGTCTATTATTACAAAATCCCCTTCCTTTATTGCTCTATTTGTTTGTTTTACTATAACCATAGTAAATCCGTTTACATCTTTCTCTTCCACTGTTTCAAAAACCGGAACCGTCATTTCTCCGCTTTGCATTACGCTTTGCGATAAAAACACCGACGGAACTTTTGCTTCTCTTGTCAATACGCCTATATGCGAATACCTGTTCCCTCCGTTTGTTACTACTCCCCCGGCTTTTGACATTGCTGTTCTGTCGTCTGGCGCTATTTGGCTTACAAACCATATTTTACTTTTATCAAGCATTCTTTCATCATACGTCACTACTCCCGCCATTTGGCCCCTGTAAACAGCCGACCCTAATGATTGAAAATGAAACTTTGATTTTAATGGTTTTCTTTCTAATTTTTTGTTAATATACGCTTTTTCTTTTTCGCTGATTTCTGGTACTTCTTTTTCCTTTATTTTAAATATATCCATAAGTTCTGACACACTTATTTCTCTTCCCTTTCCAGATATATCCACAAATTCGCTATCTACTCCGTAAATTTGATTGTCTTCCGGATTACATATGACTTTCACAGATAAATATCCGTCAGGCAAACGCATAACTCCGCTTAATACCTGCATTTGCCCTATATAACCGTCAAAATTTAAACTTAAAGATTTAAAAGACAACCTATTGTTAAGCAAATGTCTTATTATATCGCCTTGTTTAAAAAACTCTTTGTTTTTACTCTCTTTTGACAAAATATCTGTTATATCTTGTACAGGATTGTACCTTTGATTTTCAATTAAATTTCCGTTTTCATCAATAATAATACTGCCTTCCGCTATTTTCCTTTCAAGAGAACTTATTACGGGAGGAACGCCTGATAAATTTTTTAACCTGTTGCGCCTGCCGAAGTCAAACAATAAATATCTTCCCCCGTCTTCTCTAATTCGCCCTTTCATTGATTGAAATTCCTGCAATGAAATACGTTGTCTTATTTTATCTTGTTCCGCAAATCCTAACCTTACGGCATTAGATATATCAAAGTCTCCAATGTCCGCTCTATCATCAACAAGATCGCCGGCATTATTTCCTTCTAACTCTCTATCTAAACCAATGGACTGCATAAATACTAACAACAATTTACTTATCATGTCCGCATAGTCGCTTGGCGCGCTAAAAACATCGCCCGCTCTATGGAACATATTAAATCCTCCTGCGCCGGGAACATACAGAGATATTCTTACATCCGGAATTTCATTAATCTCTTCTATGCCTTTTTTGTATTTTTTTATAAGAATACCGTTAATTATTTCTAATTGCTCTTTTAAAAATCCGTATTCCAAGCGTTTTTCATATGCGGAAATATCGACATCTTCTTTTCCCTGCAATATTTGTTCAATTACATTTATTATTATCTCATTGTCTTTATCTTCAACTCTAGATATTTCTTCCATATAATTTTTCAAATTTTCTTCCGCTTTTTGAATAGCGGCAGAATCTTTTGTTTTTTTAGCATCAATATATAGTTTTACTTTTGACAGAAAATTATTAAATTTTAATATGCTGTTTTGAGTTCTGGGATTATAATGAGGCAAAGCACTATTTATTCTTTCTAATTCCTTTCTCTCATCTTCCGTGAGCGTCTTTTTTGACAGAAGAGTTATTTTCCTGTTAGTCAGTGAATCACTGTTTCCGAATAACACCATGATTTTCAAAACGCTTAATTCATCGATTGCTTTTTTAGAAGAAAGGGTTTTCAAAATAAAATCTGCGATATAAATATTTTTGTTGCTTAGGCTATGAATCGATCTAATATATTCTTCCAATAAACTTTTATCGGAATTTTCTCTTTCCAACTCTTTCATATATTTATGTAAAACAATTATCAATTCCTTCGTTTTATCGCTAGTACCGTCCATATTTATCTCAGCTGGCAAATTATCAAACCTCGTTATATCCGCTCCCAAAAGCGCTGCTTCTCTTGCAAATAGGCCTGCTCTGGCATTATTCCCATGTTTTCTATGACTTTCATTATAAACGCCGTACATTCCCTGATTTAAGTCATCCAAATGCATTACAAAGTAAACGGAGTGTTCTCCCATAGACATATCAAAAATAACGGTATTATTTTTAATAAACAGGCTAAAATTGGCAGCACCTTCTTTCGGCAGCCCTTTCAATCGCAAATTAGATAAGAATTCAATCATATGTTCGGTCAAAGGTTCTTGAGAATAATTATAAACTTTAATATTAAACTCATTGTTTGGATATCCTGAATCCCTGGGAGCCTCTATATCTGTTTTGATGGTTTTAAATTCAAATACTTCGGCATTCCCGTTTATTCCGCCTGTCTTTATAACTTTTATCCCTTCTTGATGAACGTAATTTATAATGCCGTTTAATTCGGCGGCTCCTGTCATATTTTTAAGCCTTTTTTCCGCTTCCTCTGAAACTGAAATTTTTACTTCGCCGGGTCTTAGCACTATTAGAGACTCTAGAACCTTTATTATATTAATCATTTCCATCAATGCTTTTTTAGAGTTTTCAATAGAGGCAATATCTCCGCTTCCCAGTTCAGCAAGCGCTATTCTGTTGAAATCTATAAATTTTTCAAACAAGGCAAATTCATCAACTTGTAAATCCCGTTTTTTGCTTGTATACTTATCAAACTGCGAACTTGGTTCCCAAGGCGTCAGAGTTATAATATCTTTACCCATGTTAAATGGAATTTTTTCGGTTAATTTGTATATTTCTGATATAACTTTCATTAAGAATTCTTCGCCGTGCTTCTCATTCATTCTGGAAGCAATAGCATACGCAAAGTTCAACAAGTTTTGTATACTTTTTTGAACAGAGTCAAAATCCCAAGCGCTCATGAGTTCGTTTCTTATATCCGACCAATTTCTACCGCGGCTATCTCTGAAATTGTCATTATTCTCAAACAAATATCCGTAATTATTATGCTGTACGTTAAAATTCCAAACAGTCGTATCCAAATTTCCTCTAAAAGCAGGAAACTCCGCCATTACTTTTTCTTTTTCGGCTTGCCGGCTGCTTAATTCCAAACGTTTTTCTTTGGATACTGAAAGATTATAAACCATGTGGGTCGCTACGTTAAATACAAACGTTAATATAAAAGCCGATAAAGCCGCAATAGGTATTATGAATGGAGTTGTTAGTAATACGGCAGGAATTACAGCTCCTAACGATAAGCCTGCCAATGACATTGCTTTTATTAAAAAATCACCCACTCTTCTTGTTTTGTAAGCTTCTGTTTGTTTATCAGCTTCAGACGGTCCGTAGCGCCCGTAATGTTTCGATACAAATTTAGGCGATAAAGACGTGATAAATTCTTTACGGGATACAAAAAACGCTCTTTTTATTCCCGTAAGACCTCTTGCGTCCGCCTCTGCCGCAATGTCCGAAAGCTCAAGTTTTGCAGAAGATGGAGATACGGATGCAAGATATTTATCCAACAATCTTTCTTGTGCGGAACGCGTCCAACGGGAATAATCCGTTGGAGAAACTCCTAAAATATCTTGTCCGTGTAAACCTGCTTGCTCGATTTCCGGAATTGCGCCTTCTTCTTTCTTTTGCAATAACACTATAGAACTTAGCGCGTTTATTATTTCAATTTCCGCTTTTGTTAATGTTTCGCCTTTGAAAATGGTTTTTATGTCTCCCGTGAAATTTTTTATAGAGTCAAACAAAGTTTTCGCTTGCGTTTCATCAATCTCTACTTTGTTATCTTTAACATAATCTATAACTTCTTGAGATATGCCTAATGCTTTGATTTGTTCCGGGCTAAAATTAAAATTTTTGCCTTGCAGGACTTTTACTACCAGAGCTTGCTGATACAAAACACCTGAGCTTGAAGGCAAAACGAATGACAACGCGTTTTTTGGGAGTTTAGCCTGTTCTTTTATTATACTTTCGTAGGTTTTTTGGGCTTTGCTTATGTCTGTTGTGACATTTGGAGTGATTTGTATTAACGATACCTTTTTGTCTGACAAAAGATTCTTTAGACCTTCGCTGTGATAACCGCCGGTGACTACTATTTTTATATCAGACGCATTTTTGAGCAGTTCTGAAGTACTCTCTGCCGTGTCATTCCGATGAAAATCGGAATCCACTTTGTCGTTTTGTTTATTAACTTGGATACCGACTTTCGTCGGTATGACAGGCGAAGAAGGAGTAATGCCTAACTCTTTCAAAAATATCTCGTTTCTTTTGGTGTTTAAATCATAATATGCCGTTATATCGGCAAAACTGTCGGATATTTCTTCTAAATAATTTCCCGCGCTATATTTGTTGAATATTTCTATAAACTGCGGCATATTTTCTTTTACATATATCCAGTCGTCTTGCGTTAAGCTTGCATACATATAATCTTTAAAATATTTGAAAAAATCCGTGATGAAGCTTATTTCAGCTTCAATATTATCGTATGCAAGCGCGAATTTTATTCTTTCCGTAAGATTTCTTTGTTCCGTAAGCAACTCTACAGGATTTAACTGTCTTGCAAGTTCATTTATCTTTATTAGCTTGTTGAGATTGGGAAGCTTATGTATTGCCGCGTCGCGGCTTTCGCCGCTCCTTGCAATGACTGACAGCAGCTCGATTACCTTGTCCGTATCTTGGAAATTGTCTGTTTCGTCAAGAATATATTTGTAATCTCTGTATGGAAGCGTTGTTTTTAAATCGTTTATTACTCTTTGCAATTCTATCGATACCGCATTGCTATTTATTTTCTGATTGTCCTGAAGTAATGCGGCGTAAGCGCTAATATTTGGATAATTTTCCAGCGATATTCTTGTAAAATTGTTATATTTTTCAGGGCTTCTACCTATTGTTTCCACATACTTCGCGAGTATTCTGTAAAATTTTGTATCCGTAATTTCTCTGTTTTCATAATCCGACAATATTTTATTGAACTTTACGTTGCGCCTGTTGGTATAAAGTTTGTTCAGTACTTTTATTTCTTTTTCTATTTTTTCAAGCGTTGCCTGATAACGGGCTTTATTGTCTTGAAAACTTGCCAGCCTTTTTAAGTTTGTTTGATGGATTTCTCGATCTTCTATGCCTTTAAGAGGCAAAGCTTCTTTATTGGTCATCGCATAATATTCTGAAGCCGAAAGTATACCGTCTTCCAAAAGCTGTTCTATTACGCGGGAGCGAAGTTCATTATCTTGTATTTGGTTTATCCAATCAACGCTGATATCGCCCATGCCGCCTTCGGCGTATATTGCCGACACTTTATAGTTTTTAGCAAGCAGGTTTATTATTTGATTGATGTTTCTTTGCGTTTGGGCATGGCTGTGCAAGTCCTGAACGTTTATTATTACATGCGGCGAAGAGTGTTTCGCGGAAATATTTGTTATTTTGCCGATTGATAAAGGTAAAACGCTTTGTAATTGTAACGGATTTCCAGCAGCAATATTAGCAGACAGCGGGGTAGCGCCGATTATGCCGGATGCTATTACATTTTGAGACAGGGTCGTCGCCATAAAAATAACGGCGACAAGGCTTGCAAAGATTTTTTTGATTAATAGCCTTTTCATATCCCCCCCTTAAATAAAAAACATATAATCCTAAACTGCAGAATTATATGTTTTTATTGTAAATTTTATATTTTTTAAAAGCCCGCGTTCTTTTCTGAAAATTATAGCAAGCCACATCAACAACGTGAAGCTAAAAGCAAACGGAACGGAACTATCGGCTAAAAATTTACCGTATAAATTGTACATTGACATGCACTTTGCGCTAACAGCCGGTTTATCAATATAAAAATTATTAAGCTGCCTTAAATTTTTGATTTGAGGATGAGAAAAAACGGAAATTATAAAATCGTTCTTTTTATCGGCAACGGGATTGCTGCTTTCATTTTTCTTTGCATCCTGTTTATCCGATTTTTTATAAAGACAACAAGAGATATTATCTTTTAAGTCTTTTGTAAATTGAATAGGATTATAAGAGTATGTTACCGCGCCGGCGACTGAAGAAAACGCAATAGAAAGATTGAGTTTAGCGTTTAGCGTTATGTAGCAAAGAGAAAAATTTAGCATAATGCTAAATAAAACAATATTGGAAATGATTTTGATTTTCTTTGTTTTATTCATAATCATCCTTCTAACCCGCAATACTCCACTATTACTATATAACAAATCATTCATTTCAGCAAGTGAAATATTTGTGAAATAATGATCGATAAAACAGTTATTTTTTTAAATTTTTTAATAACAAAAAAACGACAGCGCCGTTAAAAACGCTGCCGTTTTGATTTTTCAATAATATTTTGAATTTTTAATCCAAATATTCCCTCAACGGTTTGCTTCTGGTAGGGTGCCTTAGCTTTCTTATGGCTTTGGCTTCTATTTGCCTTACTCTTTCTCTTGTTACGCCGAATTTTTTGCCTACTTCTTCCAAAGTGCTGGGATATCCTACGCCTATGCCGTATCTCAAGCTTATGATTTCGGCTTCTCTGGGGGTCAAAGTGTTCAAAACTTTTTCAAGTTCAAGCTGCAATCTGTATTGCTGCGTTTTGGCAACCGGGCTCGGGCTGTTTTGATCTTCTATAAAATCCTCTAAATGAGAATCTTCTTCCTCTCCCACGGGAGTGGCCAAAGATACCGGCTCCTGCATCATTTTTAATATTTTCCTTATCCTGTCTGTAGAAAGCCTTAAACTTTTTGAATATTCCTCAATAGTAGGCTCTCTGCCGATATCCTGTTGGTATTTCTTTTTAACTTTAGTAAGTTTTGAAATCAGTTCTTTCATATGAACCGGAATTCTAATAGTCCTCGCCTGATCCGCAATGGCGCGGTTTATAGACTGTCTTATCCACCACGTCGCATAAGTCGAAAACTTAAATCCTCGTTTCCACTCGAACTTTTCAACGGCTTTTGAAAGACCTAAATTTCCTTCCTGTATCAGGTCGGAAAGCTCAAGATTGCTTACGCCGACGTGTTTTTTCGCTATAGAAACCACAAGACGAAAATTCGCCTCTATAAGTTTCATTTTATCTCTGTGTATAACTTCCTCAAGTTCTCTTATTTTCCTGTCGGTTTCTATCATTTCTTCCGGAGTTATCACAAAACCTTCTTTTAAATTGGCTTGTTTTGTAAGAAGAGTTTTTACGTATTCCAATTGTCCTTCGGCTTCTTTTACCGGACAGCCCGTATGCTTTTTAAATTCCGCCGCTCTGATTTTCCCGGACTGGTAATTCTTAAAAAGCGTCTGGACTTTACTTAAAGGATTTCTGTATTTTCTTTCAAATCTTCTTAAATCGTCCTTGATTTCGTTAAATTTCTGCGCGGTAGTTTTAATTTTATTTATCAGCCTTTTTATTTTGTCCTGATTCAAATTCAGGCTCGTTATAAGATTGATTATTTCGGTGCGGAGTTCTTTAATTTTTTCCTGGTATTTTGCTTTATCCCTTTGCGAAACCGATTTTAACTTTAATTTGTGCTCGTAAGAGCTTATCTTCTTTTCCACGTGATTAATTTTCTGTACGGCTTTTTTGATTCTTACGCCCATACCCCTGAGCTGTGCGTCGGACTTGCGGCCTCTGGGCATAAGTTCTTTAGGCGTCATTTCCTGCTGGCTTATCAGAGTTTCCCAGTTTCTGATTTCTTTGATTATAAGAGGAGATTCCAAAACTATAAATTTTAATTTTTTCTCGTTTTCCCTGATATTTTTGGCAAGTTCGACTTCAACGGCGCGTTCAAGCAAAGGAACTTTCGCCATTTCGCTTAAATACATTCTTACGGGATTTATTTCTTCGTCATCGCTTGCGACTTTTACGGACTGCTCCACGGCCTCTCCGCTGTTTTTCCTTGTTTTTGATTCTTTATTATCAACAACTTTAATTCCCAAATCTTCCAATGTCACAAAAAAACTGTCGATTTTTTCCGCGACCATAGAGGCCTGCGGAATGCTTTTGTTTATCTCGTCGTAAGTCAGATAGCCCTGCTCCTTGCCTATGTCGATTAAACCCTGAAACAAATCTTTTTTTGCCATTTTATTTCTCCGAAAGTTACACTTTTGCCTGTCATCCTGAGCGAAGCGAACGGATCTGCCGTTAAAGACTGGATTCTTCAAGACTTCGTCTTTCAGAATGACAAAAAAGGGAGTTATTTCTCCGAACCTTTTAACTGTTTATTTAATTTATTAAATTCCGAAATTTCATCTTGTTTTGCGCTGCCGGCTTTTATAAGCCCCGCCAATTCTTTACGCCTTAATTCAAGCCTGTTTTTCTCTATGTCTTTAAGAACAGTCTTAAACGCTTCGCTGATATTTTTGTATTCAATCTGCTTCAATACTAACGACGAAAACCAGTCGGCATCATCTTTAGCAAGAGAGTTTAAAATGTCGGCGTCGCTCATACCCGACGCCATCAGCCCGTAAACTTTAACGCATTTTAAATCTTTAAAACAATCGGACGGAACTTTAGAAACGTATTCTCTGTCCGCCAATATCAAATTCAGCAAATTCTCTTCAAGCGACAAGCTTCGCTTGTTTGCATTAACGGCGTTCGCGAAAGTTTTATTATCGTCACTATAGTTTTTTAAGCCGGACCGCTGCTTCTTTTTAAACTCCCTCCAAACGTCTTCTTCACCGACATTCAAATTCTGCGATATTTTTTTTATCCATTCCCCGCGCACTACAGCGTTAGAACTTTTTAAAACAAAATCCAAAAGCAAAGAAACTTTTTTCGCTTTCGCTTCGGGGGTATTTCCTTTTACCAAAGACGAAACCCTGTTAATCATAAAACTTATCGCGGTTTCGGACGTCTCATCCAAGAGTTTAAGAAATTTCTCTTTGCCGTGCTCGTTAAGATATTCGTCCGCGTCCGTATTTTCGGGCAAAGACGATACAGAACATTCAACCGAATCTTCAACCAAAATTTCCAAAGCTCTCTGTGTCGCGGTTCTGCCGGCTTCATCCGCGTCAAAAAGAAGTCTGGCCGAATCTGCGTATCTTGCGATAAGTTTCGCGTGGCTATGCGTAAAAGCCGTTCCTAAAGAAGCCACTGCTCCGGTTATTCCGAACTGCTGGGGAATAACAACGTCGACATAACCTTCCAGAACTATAATCTTTCTTTCTTTTCTCAACTCGGGAAGCGTCTGGAACAGTCCGTAAAGATTGAAAGACTTTGAATAAACAGCCGTTTCGGGAGTATTTAAATATTTCGGGTTCTGGTCCGTCAAAGTTCTTCCGCCGAAAGCCACGACTCTTCCCTGAACGTCAAAAATCGGAAACACTAACCTTTCCGACATATATTCGTAAAAACTTCCTCTTTCGGTTTTGGTTATAATTCCCGCTTTAGAAAGTATTTCCGTCGTATAACCTTTTTTCAACGCTGACTGCAAAAGTTGTCCTTTGGGAGCGTATCCCAATTGAAACTTTTTAACTGTTTCAGACGTAATTCCGCGTTTTGAAAGGTATTCTCTCGCTTTTTTGGCGGATTCGCTTTCTAAAAGATGCCTGTGATAAAACCTTGCCGAACTTTCCAAAATCTCAAAGAGCTTTGTTTTCTCGGAAACTTTTACAACGTCTTCTTTTGTTTCTTTTATTTCTATACCGGATTTTTTTGCCAGTTTCTTTATGGACTCAACCCACGAAAGATTGTCCATAAGCATAACAAACTTAAAAACGTCTCCCGCCGCATTGCACCCGAAACATTTGAATATTCCTTTTTCGGGATTTACCATAAAAGACGGCGTTTTTTCATTATGAAAAGGGCAGCAGGCTTTCCAGTTTCTGCCAGCCCTTTTTAAGTCGGGCAAATACTCTCTGATAACGGATATTATATCGCTTGAGAGCCTAACCCTTTCAATTATATCGTCAGGTATTGCCATATCAATTAACAATTAACAATTTATAAATAACAAATAAATTTTAAAAGCGGTTTTGCCGTTAATTGTTATTTGTAAATTGTAATTTGCCTTTATGCGTTTCTTCTGAATCTTCTAAACCCGGAGGCTTCTATAAAATCAAGTTTGCCGTGTTCTTTTTCCAGTTTATCAAATAAAAGGTTTAAGCCCAGATTGTCGGATGAAATATGCCCTGCCAAAATCACGTTGAGATTATATTTTTCGGCTTCTTTAACGGCTTTAGGGCTTAAATGCATACATATAATTGTGCCGACTCCCGCGGAGGAAAGCTTTTCAAAAACTTCCACGGGGCCTTCAGTGCCGCCAGTCATATCTACAAAAACTTTACCGCATCTGGAATCGTCGTTTCCCAGCAAAATAACCGGAGGAAGCGCAAAATCCGCCGAATGTTTATATTCAGGCTGTTTATTTAAAAACGCGATTATATCCTTTAAATATCTGGGACTTAACGCGTCTATTTCTTTTTGTAAAAACGAAGCTACGTGATTATCCGCTACGGTGTGCGCCGTCATAATGTTAACGTCTAAAAGTTTTGCCGCGTCGGAAACTCTTTCGTTGTTTTGCGGCATTACGCTTCTGTGGACTTCTTTGATACGCGGCGAAAGAAGTTTCTCGCCGATATTAATCGGTATTCCGATTTTATGCAAAATATCGGACTGCATAGATAAAACGTTATGAAATGTAGAATAAGCGTAGCCTTCGGGATGATGAGCAATGACTAAATCTATTTTTTTTCCTGAATTTATGAGTTGTTTTGCAAGCAAAATTTCAGGAGTTTCTATATCTATGCCGACCATAACGGTTTTGACTTCCGTTTCTTTGGCGCCGTTTAAAATTCTGGAATCGTAATACGGATTTTCAAGACTTTCAAGGTCAAATTTTTCTTTTTTCTCTTTGGAAAGGGCGTCATAATCCTGTTTGCGTTTTAAAAGGTCAAGCTCTACTTCGCCTATTCCTCTGGGATCTTCTTTCATTCCTTCTTTGACAAATAAATCCTGTATTTGTTTAAGCTTCATAATCCCCCCGCAATAAAAAGAAAACACCGTGGGAGCCGTAAATAACAACGGCCCCCCTGTTATTTTACAAGTATTTTACTTTCCCCATCTGTTGTCTTTAAGCATTTTACGGCGGATTTTTCTCTTAGCTTCGGCAAGTTTTTCTTTTTTCAAAACGCTCGGAGCTTTGTAGAACTCGCGTTTTTTTATTTCCTGCATAATTCCGTTTCTTTCGCATTCTCTTTTAAAACGTCTTATCGCCTCTTCAATAGATTCGCCTTCGCGCACTTTTACGTTAACCAATTTAAACACCGCCTTTTTAACGACAACTAGGAGGGAGGAGGGAGAAAGGAAAAAGTAATGTGTTTTCGCTTTGCGAAAACTTATAATCGGTTTCGGCTTCGCCGAAACTCATTACCTCCTACTTCCTGCCTTCTACTTCCTACCTGTCTTTTTATCCCGGAGGCCAGCCGAAAGTTCTTCCGGCAAGCAAATGATAATGTATATGAAATACCGTCTGTCCCGCGTCTGCGCCGCAATTATTTACTACTCTGAAACCGTTTTTTGTTTCCGGAAATTGTTTGGCAATTTCGGCAGCCGCGAACTGAATATGTCCTAAAATATCGTCGTCCGACGCTGAAACAACATTCAAAGCGCTTATATGTTTTTTAGGAATAATAACCGCGTGAAGCGGCGCCTGAGGATTTATGTCTCTAAACGCAAAAACCTTCTCATCTTCATAAACTTTCTGAGAAGGAATTTCCCCTTTGGCTATTTTACAAAAAAGACAATTATCGGACACAGCCCTACCTTTTATAAAAGATATTGAAAATTATACAAGATTTTGAAAAAAAACACAATAACGCCAGAAGTTGGGATGATGGGATGTTGAGAAGCTGAGCAACGACTTTGTCTTTTCTTTTACCCAACTTCCCAGCTTCTCAGCTTCTGCCTTTCATGGATTTAAGTTCAAGCATTTTATCTCTTAAAACCGCGGCGGATTCAAAATCCAGATTGTCAGCCGCTTCTTTCATCCGCTGCTCTATTTCTTTTATAATGCCGTCTATATTTTTAGGAGTGATTTTATAATCGGCTTGGCTCTCGGCAACAAGATGCGTAACCGACTCGGACCTGGACAAATTTTGAAATTCGTCAAGTTCATGCACGGCTTTTACAATTGATTTCGGAGTTATTTTATTTTCCTCATTGTATTCAAGCTGTTTATTGCGGCGGCGGCTCATTTCTTTTAAAGCTCTCTGCATAGAGCCGGTCATCGTATCGGCATAAAAAATTACTCTGCCGTCAACGTTTCTTGCGGCTCTGCCGCATATCTGTATAAGCGTAGGTTCCGAACGCAAAAAACCTTCTTTATCAGCGTCTAAAACAGCAACCAAAGAAACTTCCGGTAAATCTAAGCCTTCCCTTAATAGATTTATTCCGACAAGAACGTCAAATTTTCCTAGCCTTAAATTTTTAAGAATTTCTATTCTTGTAAGCGTGTCTATTTCGGAATGCAGATATTCTACCTTGAAACCTTTTTCTTTAAGATAACCGGCCAAATCTTCAGACATTTTTTTTGTAAGGGTAGTTACAAGAGTTCTTTGTTTTCTATCTACGTTTTTTTGAATTTCGTTCATTAAATCTTTAATTTGTCCGTCAATAGGGCGTATTATAACTTCAGGATCCACAAGCCCTGTTGGACGTATTATCAAATCCACAATATGTTCATGGCTGCGTTCAAGTTCATAAACACCGGGAGTCGCGGAAACCATCATAAACTTTTTTATAAGACTCTCAAATTCGGGAAATTTCAAAGGTCTGTTGTCCAAAGCCGAAGGAAGCCTGAAACCGAAATCAACAAGAGTCTGTTTTCTGCTTCTGTCGCCTTCGTACATTCCGCGTATCTGAGGAAGAGATATGTGAGATTCGTCGGCTATCATCAAAAAATCATCGTTATCCTGCAAAAAATAATCTATTAAAGTCATGGGTCTTGCGCCTTCGGGATTACCGGACAAATGCCTTGAATAATTTTCCACGCCGTTGCAAAAACCGGTTTCGCGAAGCATTTCCATATCGTATTTTGTTCTTTGTTCAAGCCTTTGCGCTTCAAGAAGTCTTTTCTGCGATTTTAAAACTTCAAGCCTTTCGTCAAGTTCGGCTTTTATGGTTTGCAAAGCGCGCTCTATCTTCGGACCGGTAGTGACAAAATGTTTTGCAGGGTAAATGTAAGACTTATCTTTTTTAACCGCAACTTCACCGGTCAGAGGGTTAAATTCTTTTATGCTTTCAATGGTATCGCCATAAAATTCAATTCTTATTGCAGTTTCAAGATAAGCCGGAAAAATTTCAACCGTATCGCCTTTGACGCGAAAACGGCCTCTTATAAATTCGATTTCGTTTCTCTCGTAATGTATCGCAACCAGCTCCGACAAAAGACGCTCTCTTGATTTTTCCTGTCCCGCGATAATTTCAACGCACATATTCTGGTAATCTTTCGGAGAACCGAGATTATAAATACACGAAACCGAAGCCACGACTATAACGTCTTTACGCTCAAGCAGCGACGTTGTCGCCTTTAAACGCAGCCTGTCTATATGGTCGTTAATCGACGCGTCTTTTTCTATGTAAGTGTCGCTTGAAGGTATATACGCTTCGGGCTGGTAATAATCATAATATGAAATGAAATATTCCACGGCATTATGCGGAAAAAAAGATTTAAATTCCGCGTAAGTCTGAGCCGCCAAAATTTTGTTTGGCGAAATTATAAGAGTAGGTTTTTGAAGCTTCTCGATGACGTTTGCCATTACAAACGTTTTACCGGATCCCGTAACGCCGAGCAAAACCTGCGAATTTATTTTACTTTCATAATTACGGCAAAGTTCTTCTATAGCGGCAGGCTGGTCGCCGGAAGGCATGAAGTTTGAAACTAATTTAAAGTTTTCCATAACAAATATTCTCAGATAAAAACTACACAGCATTAGTTGTCATGCCGACGAAAGTCGGCATCCATGTTAACTTATAAAAACGTCTTTCTCAATCAAGTCATCCCAATTCGGATTATTCTGTTCTATTAACTCTATCTTCCAAATACGCTTCCATTCTTTCAGCATTTTTTCTCTGTGAATAGCTTCATTTACATTAGTGTAACTTTCATAATACAGACTTTCGTCGGTGTGACAAGATCTGTTCATCACAATTTTACTTTTCTCAAAAGCTTAAAATCAGTTTGATCTATATGTAACGGAGTAATTGAAATATATCCTTTTTCCACGGCGTCTATATCGCTTCCCTTGTTTTTTCCTCCGGAAAAATATCTTCCGGTCAGTTTATAACTGAAATTTCCTTTTCTATCCGCTACCGTCACTACATTTTCGTTATAATCGTTTAAACCCAAAGGAACGATTTTGATTCCTTTATAGTTTTTTGGAATGTTTATGTTAAGACAGACTGATTTATATTTGTTCTTATTTTTCAATATTTTCTCGGCTATATCTCTTGTCGCGATTGCGGAATGTCCGTATTCCTTTGCATGCATTTCCGCCGCTGAAACGGCAAGCGACGCCACTCCTTTCATAGCCCCTTCCCTTGCCGCGCCGACCGTGCCCGAATAAATTACGTCCTGCCCCATGTTAGGGCAAGTGTTTATTCCGGAAATAACCAAATCTATTTTGTCTTTACCGAAAGCGACCAAACCGTATTTCACGCAGTCCGCCGGAGTGCCTCCGTCAACGGAGTAAAAATCATCCGCTATTTTTACGGCTTTTTTATACTTTGAAAGAGTTATGCTGTGTCCCGTGCCGGACATCTGCTTTTTTGGAACAACGACATAAACCTTAGCTATTTTTGAAATTTCTTTTATTAAAGGGCGCAGTCCGGGCGCTTTTAATCCGTCGTCGTTAGAAATTAAGACTTTATACATTTTGCTATTTCTCCGAAAATTATTTCCTGGGCAAACTGTTCTGTCGGAATATCTTCTCCTCTTTTTAAATCCGATTTAAGTTTTTTTATCGATTTTAAAAGTCTTAACGGCGTAAAATCGTTTTCTTCCAAAATTTCCGTTTTCCCGTCGTTTTCTTTTTCTTTGGCATTATAAAACTGATGATTGTCCGTAGCGTGAGGATAAGGTACTAAAACCGCCGGTTTATTTAACATTTTTAATTCAAAAACCGTTCCTGCTCCGGAACGGCATACAACCGCGTCGCTTGCGGCGTACGCGTATTTTATATCATGCATATAATCAAATACTTTATACCAAGAATAATATCTGACTCTGTCTTTTATATCGCTATAACCTCTGCCGCCCGTAATATGCAAGACCTGAAGTTGCTCTTTCAAAGACAATTCTTTTACTGCTTCAAAAGCGATTTCGTTGATTTTTAACGCTCCGAGGCTTCCTCCGAAGACCAACAGCGTAAAAACGTCGTTTTTAAAATCAAATCTGCGCAACGCATCTTCTTTTGAAACGGAAAAAATATCTTTCCGGACCGGATATCCCGAAAAAAAAGTATTTTTATTAAAATACTTTTTGGAATGTTTAAAACTTATAAACGTTTTATCGGCAATACGGCTTAATAGTTTATTCGCCGCGCCGGGCAATGAGTTTTGCTCGTGTATAAAAGTTTTTATCCGGAGTATTTTTGCCGCGGCGACCGTCGGTACTGAAATATATCCGCCCGTACCGATAACAGCCAAAGGCTTGATTTTAAAAATCAACTTAAAAGATTTGAAAAACGAATAAACTAATTTGAACGCAAAACTAAAAATGCGGATTGAAAATCCGCGGGGCATGCCGGACAGGTTAAAAGTTACGTATTCAAAACCGCTGTTTTTCATTATGTTTACCGACGCTATGTTATTGCTTATAAAAAAAGTCACATGGTATCCGTTGTCTTTAAACTCATGCGCCAAAGATATTCCGGGATATATGTGGCCGCCTGTTCCGCTTGCGGCAATTATAATATTTTTATTTTCCATTTCTAGCCTTTTTACCGCTGTATTGCGACAGATTTATTAATATTCCGGCCATAGCCATATTGGTTATAAGAGAAGTTCCGCCGGAAGATATAAAAGGTAGCGTCATGCCTTTCGCGGGCAGATTTCCGACGGCTACGGATAAATTTATAAACGCCTGATAAACTATCAGCAAAGTTATTCCCAACGCCAGATAACGAGCGAATTCATCGGGAGCATTTTTGCTTATTTGTATTCCTTTATGCAAAAGGTATATAAAAAAAAATAAAACGAGCGACGACATGACAAATCCAAGCTCTTCTCCTATGATTGCGAATATAAAATCCGTATGAGGTTCGGAAAGATAAGCTATTTTTATTTCGCCTTTGCCGAATCCCCTGCCAAATAACCCGCCTGAACCCAATGCCTGCAAAGATTGTTTCACTTGCTCGACGCCTGCGGTTGCGCTTCCTAAAACTTTATCAATATTGAAAACCGATTCAAGATAAACGTTGAATCTTGAAAGCCTGTAGGGTTTTCTTATTATTTCCAAAGATATAAAGGCAATTCCGGCTCCGAACAACCCGAGAATCCATCTCATTTTTATCCCGGCGCAAAAAAGCAATGAAAAAAATACGGCTGAAATCAAAACAGGAGTTCCCAAATCAGGCTCTTTGGCTATCGGCGTTATAATAGCGACAAGCATCAAAACAGGTACGAAAACGCCTTTCCATGTCTCATAAAAATCTTTTTTTCTGGCTATATAATCCGAAACAAAAATAATAACGGCAATTTTAGCGATTTCCGAAGGCTGAAACGTAAAATAACCGAGATTAAACCACCTTTTAGCACCGCCTTTTGACACTCCGAAAATTAAAACCGCCACAACCGCGATAAAAGCAACTGTATAAATAACTTTGGCATATTTTTGATATAACTTATAATCAATTAAAAATGCCGTAACGCACATTGCGATAAAACCTATTGAAGACAAAATCAGGTGTTTTATAAAAAATTTATACGGAGAAGCCCATCTCAAGTCCGCCATTATGGTGCTTGAAGAAAACACCATATAAGCGCCGAAAAGAACTGCCGATAATATAAAGAACATCAGCCAATAATCGTATTTTTTTGAATTAAAATCAAACATTTTATACCTAAAAACAATTTTAAATTAATACTTAACAATTGCGGTTTTGCCGCTCCAAAATTCGTAATTTTTAATTCGTAATTGAATTTACCAGTTCTTTGAAAACTCTGCCTCTCTCTTCAAAATTGCTGAACTGGTCAAAAGAAGCGCAAGCCGGAGAAAGCAAAACCGTATCGCCGCTTTTTGCTACGGAATAAACTTTATTTAGCGCTTTATTTATATCGCCGCAATTATAAAAAGCAGCGAAGCCGCCCAATTCTTTTTTAATTTTTTCCGAAGCGGAACCTATTAAAAAAACACCTTTTACCCTTTCTTTTAAAAGATTTTTCAGCGGCAGATACGGAGCGCCTTTATCAAGACCGCCCATTATAAGCAATATATTGCCGCCGAAAGACTCCAAAGCGACTCTCGTTGAATCGACATTTGTAGATTTAGAATCGTTGTAATAATCCGCGCCGTTTATTTTTTTCACGAATTCTATACGGTGTTCGACGCCTTTGTAATTTGATATGACTCTTTCAATTATTGCGGGTTTTACTCCCGCGCAATAAGAAGCGGCTACGGAAGCCAGAATATTTTCAATATTATGCATGCCGACAATATTGATTTTCGGATTTACGGCGATTTTCTTTTTGCCTAAAGATATGACAAAAGAACCGTTATCGTAGTAAACGCCCTTTTTCAATTTACCCTTGCTGAAAAACACTATTCTTGCGGCAGTCTTTGAAGCGATTTTTCTGCAGATTTTATCGTCAAAATTAATTACGGCGTAATCTTTTGGTTTCTGGTTTATAAAAATATTTTCTTTTGCCTTTATATATTTTGACATGGTTTTGTGATGCTCGAGATGATCGGGAGTAATATTGAGAAGAACCGAAATGTCAGGACTGAAACAAGGAGTGTCTTCAAGCTGATAACTTGAGAGTTCCGTAGTTATATACGTATTTTTCGTGGTTTTCAAAGATTTGTCCGACAGAGGAAAACCTATGTTTCCGGCGACAATAGAATCTTTATAAGCGGCTTTTATTATTTTTGAAGTTAAATCCGTAACCGTTGTTTTCCCGTTTGTTCCGGTTATCGCTATTATTTTTTTATATTTGGAATTAGACAGGGAAAACTCTAGTTCGCTTATGACTTTTGTTTTTCTTTTTTTTGCTTCTTTTAAAACCGAAATATCGGAATGAATGCCCGGGCTCTTTATTATTATATCCGAATTTAAAATCTCGCCGGTATGCCCGCCGAATTCGGTTTTTACTTTTTTGTTAAGACCTGCTATTTCTTTCTTTTTATTGCTGTCGCTGGCAAAAACACCGTAGCCTAATTTAATGGCAAGATTCGCCGCTGAAACGCCGCTTTTCCCAAGACCCAAAACTCCTATTTTTTTCGACATTAAAATTTCCTCATTAGAAGGGTTTTTAGAAAAACGCTATCTCAACTTGAGAGAGGCAAAAGAAAGTATCGCGAGAATTATTCCCACAATCCAAAATCTTATCGTAACTTTAGTTTCGGAAATGCCCAGCATCTCGTAATGATGATGAAGAGGAGCCATTTTAAATATTCTTTTTTTCGTTTTTTTGTAATAAGAAACCTGCAGCAGAACCGATATTGCTTCAGCGACAAAAACGCCTCCTAAAAGAACAAGTATCAGTTCCTGTTTTATAAAAACCGCTGTCATTCCGAGAACGCCGCCTAAAAACAAGCTTCCCGTATCTCCCATAAAAATTTCCGCAGGATGCGCATTATACCACAAAAATCCAAGCCCGGCGCCAACTACGGCAAACAGAAAAACCGTTATTTCTCCGGAGCCTGAAACAGGAACGATTTTTAAATAATTCGCGATTTGAAAATGTCCTGCAAAATAAGCAAATAATCCCAGGGCAAAGGCCGCAATAACTATATTTCCTATGGCAAGCCCGTCCAATCCGTCCGTTAAATTTACGGCATTCGAACTTCCCACGACTACCACTATAGCAAACACTATGTAAAAAAACGACAAATTGACAAAAAAGCCTTTCAAATACGGAATATTTACAAGGGTGGCAAATTCGTGGTTTTGTGGAAAAAAGCTTAAATATGCGGCAAGAGAAGCGGCAAAAACAGTCTGCCCGAACAATTTGCTGACAGCTGAAAGTCCTTTTGTATTTTTTTTGGTGAGTTTAACATAATCGTCCAAAAAACCTAAAAAACCAAGCCATAAAGTGCCGCACAAAAGCCATATTATAAATCTGTTGTCAAGCCTTGCCCAAAGCAGGCAGGAAACGAGTATCGACAGCATTATAATCAAACCGCCCATAGTAGGAGTGCCGGTTTTGCATTGATGCGTAGAAGGTCCGTCTGTTCTTACGGTTTGCCCGACTTTCAATTCTTTAAGTTTTTTTATTATTAATGGACCGAATATAAAACATACAAGCAGGCTAGTAAGCACGGCGCCGCCGGCTCTGAATGTTATATACTGAAAAACATTAAAAGGCGTAAATAATTCGCTCAACGGATAAAACAGATGATATAACACTATTTTTTCCTTCTTTCAAGTATTGTAAAAAATTTTCTGCAGACTTCATCCAGGTTCATGCCGCGGGAAGCTTTAAATAAAAATACGGATCTTGGATTCAGCGAAGCCTGCTCTAAATTTCTGAGAAGGGAATCCATTCCTTTAGAATGATGAACCGCGTTTTTATTCAAGGCTTCTTTAGTATAAGCGGTCATATCGCCTATAAGATACACGGACTTTATATTCTGCGTATTTATAAAATTGCCGAGTTCAAAATGATACTCGTCCGAGTTCGCGCCAAGTTCAAGCATATCTCCCAAAACAAGGCTTATCTCGCTGTCTATATAGGCTTCGCATACTCCCTGAATGGCCTCTCTCGTCGAAGACGGATTTGCGTTATACGCGTCATTTATCAAAGTTACCCCGGATTGCGTCACAAAAGTTTCCATTCTCATAACCGGAGGAGTAAACGATTCTATTCCTTTTTTCACGTCGTCTATGTTATATCCCAATCCAAAGGCCGTTGCGGCGGCGGCAAGAGCATTTAATATATTGAATTTTCCCTTTACGGGCATTATTATTTCAGCCGACGAATCGCCGTAATGAAGAGTAAATCTGGGTTTATCCGACCAAAGAATTACGTTGTTGGCATAAATGTCGGCTCCGCCGTAAAGGGCAAAAGTAATAACTTTAGGATACATCTTATGGGAAATTTTCTTTAATATTTCATCGTCATTGTTTAAAACTACGAAACCGTCTTCCGAAACGCTTTCCAATAACTCGCGTTTTTCTTTAAAAACTCCCTGAGGAGAACCGAAAGTTTCAAGATGCGAGAAACCTATGTTCGTAATTACAGCTACATCCGGTTTTAAAATATCAGCCAAAATTTTTATTTCTCCGTAAACCGAAGTCCCGATTTCAAAAACGCCGAATTTTGTTTCCGAGTCAAGCTCAAGAAGGGAAAGAGGCAGCCCTATTCTGTTGTTAAAATTCCCCCTGTTCGACACAGTTTTATTTTTGGTTTTTAAAATCGACGAAAGCATCTCTTTAGTCGTAGTTTTTCCGTTGGAACCGGTAATGCCGACCACTTTCAAATCTTTAAACCTTTCCCTGTAGGCCTTAGCAAATTCTCCCAGAGCTAAAAGGGTATTATCGACTTTCACTACGGAAGAAAAATTCGGGAAAGGTTTTATAAAATCCACGTCTTTCCTTGAATAGAGTATACCGTCGGCTCCGCGTTCCATCGCCTCTTTTATAAAATCATGTCCGTCGTAAGTCTTCCCTTTGATGGCAAAGAAAAACTGGCCTTTTCTGACGGTTCTGGAATCTATGGATATGCTTTTTACGGAGAGATTCGGATCGCCTATAAGGAATCTCCCGTTCACAATTTTAATTAAATCTTTCAGATAAATCTCTTCCATCAGAAATTAAACTCCTTTTGTTCAATCCGGCCGGAATCGCTTTTTTGTTTTTCTTTTAAACCAATAAACTTTTTTGCAATCTCTACGTCGTTAAAATGTAGTTTTTCGGTTCCTATAATCTGATATGTTTCATGTCCTTTGCCGGCGATTAAAACAATGTCGCCTTTGGAAGCCATCATAACCGCTTCTTTTATCGCATTTTCACGGTCTTCCGTGACTTTATAATTTCTTTTCCCCGTCCTTTTAACCCCTACTTCTATATCCAAAAGTATTTGTTTCGGGTCTTCCGTACGGGGATTATCGGAAGTTATAAAAACAAAATCGCTCATTTCTACGGCTGTCTTGCCCATTATAGGCCTTTTTGTGCGGTCTCTGTCGCCGCCGCAGCCGAAAACGGTTATAAGCCTGTTATGTTTCAGTAATTTTAACGCCGAAATAACATTGTTTAAAGCATCGTCGGTATGAGCATAATCAACAACAGTTTCAAAATCCGCGCGGCCGCAATCAACCCTTTCAAGTCTTCCCGGAGCCTGAGGCGAATTATTTAATCCCTTAACGGCTTCTTCAAAATTTTTACCAAGACTTACCGCGCAGCCCAAAGCCGCAAGCGCGTTATATACGTTGTGAAGACCTATATGCTTTATGCTTACTTTTTCTTTTTGGTTTTTATAAACTACGCTAAAACTCGTTCCGCCGCTTTCAATCAAAATATCTTCTGCTCTGAAATCCGCTTCTTTATTTTTCACGGAATATAATTTTATTTCGGCATTTATAGCCGTTTTTGACAACTTAACTCCGTACACATCGTCAGCATTAATTATAGCATACTTTTCAGAAATTTTTGTTCCTTTTCCAAGGCTTTTAAACAATATCGATTTGGCTTCAAAATAGCTCTCAAAATCTTTATGAAAATCCAAATGGTCTCTCGTAAGGTTCGTAAACGCGGCAATATCAAATTCTATGCCTAAAACCCTGCCCAGACTCAATGCGTGCGACGAAACTTCCATAACAAGATATTTGACTCCTGCATCAGACATTTCTCTCATCATTTTATATAAATCTAAAGACTGCGGGGTCGTATTGTCCGCGCCGGTAACTTTTCCGGCATATCTGTAGTTTACAGTGCCGATGACGCCGCATTGCTCTTTCATATAGGATAGAATTCCTTCAATCATATACGTTATCGTGGTTTTTCCGTTTGTTCCCGTAATTCCGATAATTGTCATTTCTCTGTCGGGATAATTGTAAAATTTCGCCGAAAACAAAGACATATAACGGAAAACGTCTTTAACTATTATCTGCGTTAACGGAATATTTTCGTCGTAAACGTCTGAAACCACTGCGGCGGCGCCTTTCTTTACCGCGTCGCCGATATACTTTTTTCCGTCAACGTTATGCCCGGGAAGCGCGAAAAACAAATAATTTTTACCGGTTTTTCTCGAATCGTAAGCTATGCCGGAAATTTCAATTTCATTGTTTCCGTAAACGGTTTCATTTTCCAATGGCAAAATATCTTTGAGTTTCATTTTTTATCCTTTTTGTTCGCCGTTAACCCCGTCTTTTTAACGTCGTCTTTTGGAATATTCAAATACTCGGCTATTCTCTCGGCGATTCTGGCAAATACGGGCGCGGCTACGGAAGACGCGTAATAATCCCCTTTAGGCTCGTCAATTACGACAAGAATGACAATCTCCGGTTTTGATACGGGGAAAAAACCGCAAAACGACGATATATAATGTTTTTTCGAATACTGTTTTGTTTCATCTATTTTTTGCGCCGTTCCGGTTTTTCCGCCAACGGAATAACCGTCGATTTTGGCTGATTTTCCGGTTCCTTTATCTACGGTATTTCTTAAAATTTTCCTCATTTCCGCGGAAGTTTCTTCGGAAATTACGCGCCTTATTTTTTTAGGGCCGAAATCGGAATTTTCCGCATGCATGCCTTCGATATTTTTAATTATTATCGGCTTCATAAGAACGCCGCCGTTTACCGTCGCGGAAAACGCGTTTATAAGCTGTATTCCGGTAACGCTTATTCCCTGACCGAAAGAAATCGTGGGCAAAGACAAATTATTCCATTTTTTTTCTTCCGCCAAAATTCCTCTTTCTTCTCCGTTTAAATCTATCCCGGTCAGAAAGAAAAAACCGAACTTTCTTATATATTCATAAAAAAGAGGTCTGCCGAGTTTCTGCGCGATTTTAACCATTCCTATATTAGACGACTGCTCCATAATCTCGTATACGGAAGCGATTCCTTTAATTTTATGATCGTCTCTTATGTTATGAGCGCCTATTTTATATTTGCCGTCTTCAAGAAAAAATTTTTCAGAAGGTTTTATTTTATTTTCTTCCAAAGCCGCGGCTATCGCGATTATTTTGAAAGTCGAGCCGGGCTCGTAATTATAAGATATCGCCAGATTTTTTAAAACCTCTATATCTTTTATCTTATCGGAAGAGTCAAAATTCGGAAATGAAACCATTGCGAGTATTTCGCCGCTGTCCGGTTTTTGCACTATGCAAAAAGCTCTTTTTGCTTTATTGTCGGCAAAAGCTTTGCCGAGCTCCTGTTCTACAATAAACTGAATTTTCTTATCTATGGTAAGTTCTACGCTGCGTCCCCGTATTTTAGCCTTATCCACGGGCTTATCGCTTATCATCTTTTTGCCGTATTTTTTATATTCCGTCACTACGGATTCTCCGTAAAGATAAGAGTTGCATATTTTTTCTATTCCCGACAAACCGTTGCCGTCATCGCCGACAATTCCCAAAATGTGAGACAACAGCCTGCCCTCGGGATACTGCCTTGCGTATTTGCCTTCAAAACCTATCCCTCTGTCTATATTTTCGTCTTTTATTTTCCTTACGGTTTCGTAATCGAGATTATACGCCAAAGGAACGTACGCGGTGTTGCCGAATTCTTTCAAATTCTTCTGCTTTATATTTATGCCGTAGCGCGATAATCCGCTTTTTACTTTGTCAAACTTTTTTATTTCCTGAGGATCTATGTACAAAGTGTACATTATAACGCTTGTCGCCAGAATTCTGCCGTTTGAATCGATAATATCTCCGCGTTTCGGAGTTTCCACATTTTCCCTTCTTATCATTTTTTCGACTGACTTATTTATCTCGGAATACTTCACTATCTGAATAAAGGCAAGTTTTAAAAATATGAAAAAAAACCCGGCAAGTATAACGGAGATGAGAACTGTTACCCTGTTAATCTGTTTGTTGTTTTTGTTTGGCATTTTATTTATTCGATATACACTATGGATTTTTCATCCGGCCTAAATAATTTTTTTTCTTTGGCTATTTTGTCCATTTTTTCAAGGGCCAAAATGGCGTTAATCCTGAACTTCAGGGAATCGTTTTCGGCGTTAATTATATTGTATTTGGCATGCAAAGCGTTTACTTTATATTCAAGCCGTACGGCTGTAGTCTGCTGCCAGATATAAACAAAGATTCCCAAAGACACAAGTATTAAAAATAATACGGGTTTATACATTAATTCTCTCCGCAGCCCTTATTTTTGCGCTCCTTGAACGCGGATTACTTTTTATTTCATCATCGGACGACGTAACCACTTTTTTTGTCAGTATTTTATAAACATCATCGGAAGCGTTTTGTCTGAAATTTTGTTTCACAATTCTGTCTTCAAGGGAATGAAAGCTTATTATGACTATTCTTCCGCCGTTATTTAAAATTGAAGGCGTATCGTTAAGCAGAGTTTCGAGATTATCGAGTTCGGCGTTCACAAAAATTCTTAAAGCCTGGAAAACTTTCGTCGCGGGGTTTATTTTACCTTCGGGTCTTTTAACGGAGCGTATTATGTCCTGCAGTTCCTGCGCCGTATTAATCGTACCTTTTTTTCTGCGGGCCGCTATCGCTTTGGCTATTTGCCTTGAAAAACGCTCTTCGCCGTATTTATAAAAAATATCAGCCATAGCTTCTTCGCCGTATTTGTTCACGATCTCTTTTGCCGTAAGAGGATTTCTTAAATCCATCCTCATATCCAAAACTTTGGAATTAAAAGAAAAACCTCTTTCCGCGTCGTCAAACTGTTTTGACGAAACTCCTATATCGGCCAAAATTCCGTCGACTTTATAAATGCCTTTTTGCGCCAAAGCGTTTTTAATATTCTTAAAATTGTCTCTTATAAAAACCGCTCTGCCCGAGAAAGATTCTTCTTTTTCCTTAAACTGTCCGAAAGCATCGTCGTCCCAGTCGAAAGCTATAATTTTAATATCTTTATGTTTTTCAAGCAGGTAAAAAGTGTGACCGCCGCCTCCGAACGTACAATCGACGTATGTTCCGCGCGGATTGTTGACAAGATATTGAGACGATTCCGAAGGCATAACCGAGATATGATACATTTGTATATACGCCTATTTGAAAAACAGCATTTTGAAAGCGACTATAAGAAGAAAAACGGCAAAACATTTTTTTAAAACGTGCTCGGGCAAAGAAGTCGCAAAATAAGCCCCGATTAAGCCGCCGACAATAAAACCGACTCCTATTAAAGCGGCTATTCCCAAATTGACGTGTCCTTTTTTATAATAAACCATCATTGAAACAAAACTCAGCATTATTATGGCAAGAGACGTGCCCTGCGCCTGATGCTGCGTCATTTTGAGAAAGATAATCATAAGAGGGATTAAAACTATTCCCCCGCCGACGCCCATAAGCCCGCTTAAAATCCCGCCGGCAAGACCAATACCTAAACAAGTTAATATGTTCATTTTTTCAGTTTTCAGTTTACAATTAACAAATAACAATTTACAAATTACAATTAACGACAACATAGCTTTTTAATTGTTAATTGTTATCTGTAAATTGTACACTGTCGTTAAAAAGGCGGATTATACACCGAATTCTGTCTCCGGTTTCCCGAAGCGCAATCATTTCTCTGCCGTTAAAATCGCTTTTAACGGTCAAGCGGCCATACTTCGGCCTTGCTTTCCGGTAAGGATTTAGCCGTTTCAATTTTCGCGTTGCCGCAAAAACTTATCCTCTGACGAGGATACTTTTGCCGTTTCCGGCAAAAGCGTCTCTGTTCGCACCTTTACTCTTGCGAGCCGCAGGAATTGCCTGCTACCGTTTTCGGCGTTAGAAACAAAGTTTCTTAACGCCGGTAAAGTTCGGACTTTCCTCTTTGCAAACACATAAAGCAAAGCGATTGCAATCCGCCTATTTAACTACAATTAATAATTTACAATTAACAGTTAACAATTATTGTGTTTTTACTGAAACTTTCTCCCTGAAAAAACTAATTAATTATATTTCACTTACGCAAAACCTACAATTGTTCATTGTTATTTGTTAATTATTATTTCTTTAGGAGTATTCTTGAACAATTGTCGCAAAATACAAGCTCATTACATTTATGAGCCTGGTTTATAAGCTGAGGCCTTAAAACCATGCTGCATCCGCCGCAGCTTTCTCCGTCGACAAGAACTATACCCTGCCCGTCTCTGCCTTCGCGGATTCTCTCATATTGTTCCAAAATTTTTGGGCTGACTTTATGTTTATATTCTTCCCTTTCTTTTTCAATGCCCGCTATTGATTCCTCGTCTTTTTTTACTGAATTTTCAAGTTCTGTTATTTCGGATTTTAGCTTCTGTTCAAAATTTTTAAAATCGTTTTCCGCATTTTTTACAATCGAAGACTCGGAATCTATTTTAAGCATAAGTTCCAATATCTCATCCTCAACAACGCTTTTATCCGCTTTCGCTTTTTCAATTTCCAAAAGCAAAGCTTTATAAGTATCGTTTGATTTCACGCTGTTAAGTTCCATTGAATTTTTAGCAATAGCTTTTTCCTTAGAATCAAGCAAAGCTTCTTTTTCCTTTTTCAATGAATTTAAATCCACAAAATCTTTCTTTTTTACTTCGATTTCGGTTTTTTTATTTTCAATTTCTTTTTGCTTTGAGGATATTATGACAGGAATACCGGCTATATGATTTCTCAAAGCGGCAATTTTAATATCATACTCCTGAAGATTATACAACAACTCCAAATCCTGTTTTAAATTTTCCATTTATACCTCTACAAATATATCATAAATTTTGAATAAAACTTTTGCAAAGCATTTTATTAAAAGATGAAGCAAAAACTGGGTATGACAGGGTTCTCGTCTTTGCCACAAGTCAATGGCTTCAAAAGCAAAAACAATATTTTAGTAGCCCTTCTGAACCATACCCATACGCTTACAGCGTATAATGGGTATGACAGGGTTCGAACCTGTGGCCACTCGCGTGTGAGGCGAGTGCTCTTCCGCTGAGCTACATACCCGTTTTTTATTTAATAATGCAAAATTATAGCATATACTAAGCATAAAAAAAACCCTTGATTTCTCAAGAGTTATTTGTATTTTTTATTTATTAATTGGGCCTGGTAGGACTTGAACCTACGACCATTCGATTATGAGTCGAGTGCTCTAACCAACTGAGCTACAGGCCCGCCTGAAATGTCCGCAAATTATACTTAAAAATACTTTTGAAGTCAACAGCGGTTATTTTGTTCTTTTTATATCCGCTCCGAGTTTTTTAAATTTTTTTTCCAAAAATTCATATCCTCTGTCAAGATGATAAATCCTTGAAACAACAGTCTTCCCCTCAGCCGCAAGACCTGCCAAAACCAATGCAGCACCGGCTCTTAAATCGGAAACCATGACCGGAGCGCCCGAAAGTTTTTCCACGCCTTTTATGCCAACCAGTTTGCCGTCCACGGTTAAATCCGCTCCAAACCTTTGGAGCTCAGCAACATGCAAAAACCTGTTTTCAAAAACATTTTCCTGTATGCATGATTTGCCTTTCAACAGGCACATTAAAGCCATCCACTGCGCCTGAACGTCGGTAGGAAATCCCGGGTAAACTTCAGTGCTTATATCGCGCGGCTTTAAATTTTTAACCCATTTCGCGTAAACGGTATTTTCAGTCTCTTTAATAAACATCCCTGCTTTTTTAAGTTTGTCCGTAACCGCTTTAACATGCTTGGGATTTACATCCTTAAGAAGTATCTCGCCTTTTGTAATAGCCGCTGCAATCAAATAAGTGGCTGCTTCTATTCTGTCCGGAATAACTTTATGTTTGCAGCCGTGAAGTTTGTCCGTTCCTTCTATTGTTATGGTTTTAGAACCGGCGCCTGAAACTTTCGCGCCCATTTTGTTTAAAATATCAGCCAAATCTTCGATTTCGGGTTCTTTAGCGGCGTTTATTATTCTTGTTGTTCCTTTTGCCAAAACTGCGGCAAGCATTAAGTTTTCCGTTGCTCCGACGCTCGGAAACCTGAACTTTATATCCGCTCCGCATAAACCGTTTTCACAAGAAGTTTTTACGTACCCTCCTTCGACTTCTATCTTCACGCCGAGTTTTTTAAAAGCTTCAAGATGAATATCTATGGGTCTTGCGCCTATCGCGCAGCCTCCGGGCAGAGAAACGTCCACCTTATTCAGCCTTGCCAAAAGAGGCCCCATTATCAAAACGCTCGCGCGCATTTTTCTTACCAAATCGTAAGGAGCAATGTGCTTGTATTTTCCGGAAGACAAAGCTTTAAACGTATTTCCCTTTTTAACGCTTTTTTTGCCTATGAAATTCAGAAAATCTATCGTCGTATCTATATCGGCAAGAGACGGTACGTTTGTAATGGCAACAGGCTCGTCCGTTAAAAGAGAAGCAAACAATATCGGCAAAGCCGAATTTTTTGATCCTGATATTTTTACTTCGCCTTTTAATTTTCTGCCGCCGTTAATTATTATTTTATCCACATTATGTCCTTATTTTTAATATTCTGTCCAGATCAGAATAGTCTTTTATTATTTTGACGTCTTCAAACCCGGCGTCCTGAAATATCTTTTTTATTTCAGCGGATTTATTCGCGTTTAATTCAAGTAAAATAATTCCGCCCTGATTCAAATATAGTTTCGCCTGCTCTGCTATTTTCCTGTAAAAAAACAGACCGTCATTCGGAGCGATAAGAGCAATTACAGGTTCAAAGCCGAGCTCCGGCTCAAGCCGTTCACGCTCTTCCTGTGAAATATAAGGAGGATTTGAAACAATTATATCAAATTTTCTTCCGGCAAGATTTTCAAAGACATCGCTTTTTATAAACTCTATATTTTTTACACCGTTTAAATCCGCATTTTTAACGGCCGTTTCCAAAGCTTTATCGCTTATATCCGCGGCTGTAATTTTTTCAAATAAACCGGATTTTGCCAGACTTACGGCTATGCAGCCGGATCCCGTGCATAAATCCAAAACAACTTTGCCGTCATTCCCGCAAAAGCGGGAATCCACGTTAGCATTTTTTAAAAACTTAAGGAATAAAGAATTGTTTTTAGAAACAATGGATTCCGGGTCAAGCCCGGAATGACAAGAATAACTGTATTTAAGTTTTAAAACTTCTTCAACCAAAAGTTCTGTTTCCGGGCGCGGTATCAAAACGTTTTTATTTACCGAAAACTCATATCCCATAAAACCGCAAAAACCGGTTATGTAAGCCGCGGGTTCTCTTTTAGAACGTCTTAAAATATAATCGTTAAAAACGCTGATTTCTTTTTCGGAAAGTTTTTGGTTTCTTATCAAAGGAAGCTTTGAACGGCTTGTGTTTAAAACAAAACTTAAAAGTGTTTCGGCGGAAGCTTTGGCGTCTGATAATCCGCTATCCGTCAATAGTTGAACGGCGTATTTTAATACCGAGTAAACGTCTCTGGATTGTTTCATCATCTAATTCCTCGGGCGATACGATTAAGCGTTAATTATTCATTATTAATTGTTAATTGCCGTTCCGTATCGGCTTCAATCAGTTTATTGACAAGTTCGGACAAATCTCCGTCCATGACTTCGCCGATATTATAAACGCTGTATCCTATCCTGTGATCGGTTATCCTGTTTTGCGGAAAATTGTAAGTTCTTATTTTTTCAGACCTGTCTCCGGTGCCTACCTGCTGTTTTCTTTCGCCTGCCAGCTTTTTTTCATGTTCAAGAACTTTCTGCTCGTAAAGCTTTGCCCTTAAAACTTTAAACGCTTTTGCCCTGTTTTTTATCTGGCTGCGTTCGTCCTGACACGCGACTACAAGGCCTGTCGGCAAATGGGTAATTCTTATAGCGGAATCGGTTTTATTTACATGCTGCCCGCCGGCTCCGCTTGCCCTGTAAGTATCGATACGTAATTCGTCCGTTTTAATTTCAACATCGACTTCTTCGGCTTCGGGAAGAACGGCAACCGTCACAGCCGAAGTATGCACCCTGCCCGAAGCTTCGGTTTCAGGCACGCGCTGCACTCTGTGGGCGCCGCGTTCAAATTTAAAATAACGCCAGACTCTGTTGCCCGAGACTTCAAAAATTACTTCTTTATAACCGCCCAGTCCCGTAGGGTTTGAATCCATAACCTCGTATTTCCAGCCGTTTCTTTCGGCAAATCTCGTGTACATTCTAAATAAATCGCCGACAAATAACGCGGCTTCTTCGCCGCCCGTACCGGCGCGGATTTCAATTATGATGTTCTTATTTTCATTAGGGTCGGGAGGTATAAGCAAAACTTTTATTTCTGCTTCCGTCTTTTCTCTTTTGCTTATCAAATCGTCATATTCCGCCAAAGCCATTTCTTTTATTTCGCTGTCATTGGATTTTTTCAATTCCTCGACATCTTTTATGTCCGACAAAAGTTTCGAATATTCGCTATATTTTTCCGAAAGAGGCAAAAGATAAGAATGTTGTTTTGTAAGCTCGCGGTATTCTTCCTGATTTGCGACGATTGAAGGATCCCCGAGCTTTTTTTCAACTTCTTTAAATTGTTCGTTTAACGATTTAAGTTTTTCCAAAAACATATTTTCACCCTTAAAAATGATTCATTTCACCCTCACCCAACCCTATCCCTAATCAGGGAGAGGGTTGGGTGAGGGTGAAAAAAAAATATGACAGAGGTTGTTTAAAGACCCTCTGTCATATTTTTTTATATTAAACTATTTCTTTTCTTTTGTTTCTTTGTCTTTCTTTACCGGAGTCTTCGCTTTTTTAGGCGAAGTCGTAAGAATTTTTCCCGAAGTTTTCCTAGGCGCCGGGACTTTCTTTTCCGCTTTCTTTCTCACTATGGTTTTGCCTTCGGTTTTTGCAAAACGTTTCTGGAATTTCTCGACTCTTCCGGCCGTATCTATAAGTTTCTGCTTACCTGTAAAAAATGGATGGCAGTTAGAGCATATTTCCAGCTTAATGGAAGGTTTCGTTGAACGCGTTTTAAAAGTATAACCGCAGGCGCACGATACCGTGCATTCCTCGTATTTCGGATGTATTGCTTCTTTCATATCTAAACGTCTCCTTTTTCATTAAAAATTGATATTAATTATGCAATAATTTTCTATATTTGTCAAATACAACGACAGAAGATTATATGCTTAGATGCGTGGATGCATAGCAAAGACAAAAGTAGTTGCCATGCATCAATGCATCTGCGCCTCCGTGCATCCGTATATTATTTTTTCTTATTGCCGAGTTTCCAAGATAAATACGTCCCGATAAAATCGTCTATGTCGCCATCCATTACGGCCGCGACCTGGGACGTTTCATAACCCGTACGGTTATCTTTTACAAGCTGATAAGGCATAAACACGTAAGAGCGTATCTGGCTCCCCCATTCTATCGCCCCTTTTTCGCTGTAATGTTTCTCATAGGAAGCGCGCTGTTTTTCACGCTCAAGTTCGTAAAGCTTCGCTTTTAAAAGTTTCATAGCGGTAGCTCTGTTTTTTATCTGCGAACGGTCGTTTTGGGACTGGACTATAATTCCCGTAGACAAATGCGTAATTCTTACGGCAGAATCGGTTTTATTTATATGCTGACCGCCGGCTCCGCTTGCCCTGTAAGTGTCGATTCTTATATCTTTGTCATCAACAACAATGTCTATATTATCCTCGACTTCAGGTATTACGTCAACAGACGAAAAAGACGTATGTCTTCTTTTGTTCGCGTCAAAAGGGGAAATCCTCACAAGCCTGTGAACGCCTATTTCAGACTGCAATAAACCGTAAGCGTATTCTCCTTTGATTATCATAGTAATGCTTTTTATTCCCGCTTCGTCGCCGTCCAGACTGTCTACGACTTCGACTTCAAAACCTTTATCTTCGGCCCATCTTGAATACATTCTCACAAGCATTTGCGCCCAGTCGCAGGATTCAGTACCGCCGGCTCCCGCGTGAATGGACATAATAGCGTTATTTTTATCGTGTTGCCCGCCGAGTTTGGTTTTCGTTTCAAAAGCAGACAACTCTTTTTCAAGTTTTTTGCTTCCTTCTTCAATGTCTTTCAAAAGAATTTCGTCGTTTTCCAAATCCGCAAGCTCTTTTAAGTCCGACAAATCTTTTACGCGCTTATCCATATCGCGCCAAAGACCGCACAGATTTTTCAGACTGTCAAGTTCAGACATAATTTTTTTCGCTTTATTCTGGTCGTTCCAAAAATCAGGGTCTGAAATTTCTATTTCAAGCTCTTTGATCTGATTCGTTTTAGAATCTATATCAAAGAGACCTCCTTAATTCCCCGATTCTTTCTTTCTGGTTTTCCAACATAATATTCTCCTCTTTACAAAATTAAAATCGTTACAAACAAAAATATCAATACAAACATGCATATTTTTACAAAAATATCGCCGCGTAACGTATAAAACGTATGGAAATCATTTTGTAAAAACTCGGCTGTTATAAGCGCTTCCTGCGACGCGGGAATAAAAGAAACTATTCTTCCCGACGCTTCAACAATGCCGGACACGCCCGAATTTGCCGAAACTAAAACAAATTTGCGGTTTTCTACGGCTCTGAAAACATTCATCATAAAATGCTGGTAAGGAGCCGCCGTATCGAAAAACCACGCATCGTTAGTGTGGTTTGTCAAAACTTTTGCGCCGTCAAGACAAAACTGTCTTGATATGTCCGGATAAAAATTTTCCGAGCATATCGTAGGTCCGGCAAAAACTTTACCGTCGGTAAAAACTTTTTTATCCGTCCCTTTTTCAAAATCGCCCATATCGTTTAAAACGCCGAAAAATCTGCCTAATTGTTTTCTCAAAGGCACGTATTCGCCGAACGGCACAAGGTGATTTTTTTTATGAACGGATTTATATCCGCTTCCGTCAAACTCAAAAACCGCGTTAAACAATTTTCCGGATTTGTCGTTATGAGGAGCTCCTATGATATTTAAACCGCCTGCGGTTTTTGCGATTTTTTCGGCAGTTAACAGAGCCTGTTTATCATAAGGGACAAAATCAGGCATCGCGGCTTCAGGCCAGACCACCAAATCTACTTTATCGTCGGAAATTTTATCGGCGTAATATTCAAGGCTGTATAAAATTTCGTCTTTAAATCCCTGATCCCATTTTTTATATTGGTCGATATTGGGCTGAACTATGGCGACGGTAAATTCTTCGTTTCCGAAAAATTTAAACTTATCGAGCCTGAAAGCGCCAAAAACCGAAAGAGCTGTTATTAAAAACAGAGCGGAGTACAAATATTTATTTCCTTTTTTGTCAGTCATCCAGAAATAAAAAAGTATATTGCAAAAAACCAAGACAAAAGACACGCCGTAAACTCCGGTAAATTCCGCGATTTGTATTATTTCCGTAAAACGGTACTGTGAATAACCCGCAAGCATCCACGGGAAACCTGTTAAGAAATAAGTTCTCGCGTATTCCAAAACAACCCATGCGGCTGGCATAAAAACCGAAAAAATCCACGTAGATGAAAAATATTTTTTAGCTACGGCAAAGAGCCAACCCCAAACTCCCCAATATAAAGCAAGATATGCCCATAAAACGCACGAAGCTGAAAAAGCCTGAACATACGAACCCGTGTTAAAATGAAGCATAGGAATAAGCCAGTAAAGCCCTGCCGCGTTGAAAACAAAACCCGACAAAAACGCGTAAAAAAACGATTGTTTAACGCTTGAGCGCGACAATACAAGTAATAAAGGAACAAGCGCAATCCACGCTAAAAAAAACAGGCTTATTTTAGGGAACGCGGCAACCGCCAATAAACCTGTTAAAACTGAAAGAAAAATATTACGGGAATTTTTTACTAAAAGTTTCCGGATTGCTTTGGGAGCTTTAAACAAAGCTTTTCTCCAACGCAATGACAGACGCTTCCTTATCATCCTAACTCCTAACTGAGTATCTCTAAAGACAAACATTTGTCATACCGGTGAAAACCGGTATCCACGTTTGCCTTTGCCATTAAAAGAATAAGGAATAAAATATTGTTCTTAACAACCATGGATTCCGGGTCAAGCCCGGAATGACAACAACAAATTGACGTCCACTACTTATTCTCACTACTAACTACTCACTGCCGTTTAAGCTCCGCAGCATTTTTTATACTTTTTCCCGCTGCCGCACGGACAAGGGTCGTTTCTGCCTATTTTATTCAAATCTTTTGGTTTAACCTTATCGTTTGACGGATTTTTCAATCCGGGATTTACTTTTGAATCCTCATTTTTATACTGCGTCGCGTCCTGCGGAGGCCTCATCATCCCCTGCGGTCTTACGTCAACCTGAACTTTAAAAATGTATTCCACGGTGCTTTCTCTTATTCTTTTCATCATCGATTCAAATAACCTGAAAGACTCTTTTTGATATTCGATTTTCGGATCTTTCTGCGCATACGCCCTGAAACCTATTCCGCGCCTTACCTGATCAAGCTCATATAAATGATCTCTCCATGACGAATCTATCATTTGAAGCAAAACCATTCTTTGGATATGCGACAATAATTCCGGAGTTAACTGTTCTTTTCTTTTTTCATAAGCCTCAAGGATTTTCGTGTTTAAATCTTCAGCAAGAGCCTCCTGAGTCACATAAGCTATCGCATCTTTATCTATTTCGTATTTTATTCCGAAAGCTTTCAAAATCCAGGTTTCTATGCTTGTCCAATCCCACTCTTCGGGATATTTTGCTGTAGCCCAGAGCTGTACTTTCTCGTCAACAGACTCTTTTATCATATCCTTAATTGTTTCCGTTATGTCTTCGCCTTCAAGGATTTCATTTCTGAGCCTGTAAACGGCTTCTCTCTGCTTGTTCATTACATTGTCAAAATCTACAAGCTGCTTTCTTATGTCAAAGTTGCTTCCTTCGACTTTTCTTTGAGCGCCTTCAACGGCTTTTGATATCAAAGGATGCTGAATATCTTCGCCTTCTTTAAGACCGAGCCTCTGCATAAAAACGCCTATTCTGTCGGAACCGAAAAGCCTCATAAGTTCGTCTTCCGTGGATAAGAAAAACCTTGATGAACCCGGGTCTCCCTGTCTGCCTGAACGTCCTCTTAACTGATTATCGATTCTTCGCGATTCATGCCTTTCGGTGCCTATAATATGAAGTCCGCCTAAAGCTATGACTTCTTTATTTTGTTCAACGTCTCCGGCGCCTAAAACAATATCCGTTCCTCTGCCCGCCATATTCGTGGCAATCGTCACCGCGCTTTTTGCGCCGGCGTTAGCTATAATCTGCGCTTCAAGTTCATGGTATTTTGCGTTTAAAACCTGATGCGGAATACCTTTTTTTCTAAGCATCGCCGAAAGTTTCTCGGATTTCTCGATAGATCTTGTACCCACAAGAACCGGCTGGCCTTTTCTCCAAGACGCCTCGACTTCGTTTATTATCGCGTTGTCTTTTTCCCTTTCGGTTCTGTAAATTACGTCGGGAAAATCCTTTCTTATCATCGCGTTATTTGTCGGAACTTCGACTACGCCGAGTTTGTATATTTCCCAAAATTCGGCGGATTCCGTAGAAGCCGTACCAGTCATACCCGCGATTTTTTTATACATTTTGAAAAAATTCTGAAAAGTTATTGTGGCAAGCGTTTGGTTTTCATCGGCTATTTTCATATTTTCTTTGGCTTCAACCGCCTGATGAAGCCCGTCCGACCATCTTCTGCCAGGCATAAGCCTTCCCGTAAATTCGTCGACAATAATAACTTCACCGTCTTTTACGACGTATTCCACGTCGCGGTGATACAAATTATGCGCCCTTACGGCCTGCGTTATATGATGAACCCACTCGGACTGCAAATCGTCGTAAATATTTTTTACGCCCAAAATTCTTTCGGCTTTCTGAACGCCCTGCTCAGTCAAAACAACCGAATGATTTTTTTCGTCTACGAGATAATCATATCCTTTAGACAAATCCTCGCCGGAGTATTTCGCCTTTATTTCTTCGTTCTCCGTCACTTTTCTGCCTTTAAGCATCGGAACTATTCTGTCGGAAATATAATATTTTTCCGTTGACTGCTCGCCCGCGCCTGAAATAATCAAAGGCGTCCTTGCCTCGTCTATCAAAATCGAATCGACTTCGTCTATAATCGCGTAATTCAAAGGACGCAATACTCTGTCCTCTTTTGATATAACCATATTGTCTCTTAAATAATCAAAACCGAGTTCGTTGTTTGTGACGTAAGTTATATCGCAATTATAAGCGGCGCGTCTTTCATCGTTAGTATTATCATGCGAAACGTTGCCGACCGTTAACCCCAGTTTTTCATGAATGCTGCCCATCCACTCTTTGTCTCTTTTGGCAAGATAATCGTTGACCGTTACGATATGCACGCCTTTGGCGGGCAAAGCGTTTAAATACGACGCAAGAGTAGCCACCAAAGTTTTTCCTTCTCCGGTGCGCATTTCGGCTATTTTGCCTTTGTGCAAAATATATCCGCCCATAATCTGGACGTCAAAATGCCTTAAGCCTATGGTTCTCACGGAGGCTTCCCTTACGCATGCAAACGCTTCTGACATAATATCTTCAAGCGTTTCGCCTTTTTCAAGCCTTTCGCGAAACTCCGCGGTTTTTGCTTTCAATTCATCGTCGGAAAGTTTTTTTATTGAAGGTTCCAAAGCATTGACTTTTTGGACTATCGGCAATATGGCTTTGATATCCCTTTCATTTTGCGATCCGAAAATCGCCCCTAAAATTTTCTTTAACATTTGTTTCCCCTTAATATATTGAAATCGTTTAATTATATATAATTTTTACGACAGACGAAACAAAAACGGCAAAGGATTAGAGGATGAGAAGTTGAGAGGTTGGGTAACGACTTTGTTTTTGCTCATCTTCTAAACTTATCATCATCTAATCTTCTAATAGTACGTGTATCTTCTCATATGTATTGAAAACAATATTCCTACGGCAATCATGGACGAAACCATTGAAGAGCCTCCGTATGAAAGAAACAACAGAGGCACGCCTGCCACAGGCATAAGACCCGTAACCATGCTTATATTTATGACTACGTAAAAAGCAAACATGGCGGCTATGCCGATTGCCACAAGAGAACCGTATCTGTCGCGAGCTTCTCTTGCGATTACTAAAGCACGCCATATAAAAATAAAATACAGTAAAATGATGGTCTGAGAAACAAGCCATCCGCCTTCTTCGCCTATTACGGAAAAGATGAAATCCGTATGCTGTTCGGGGAGAAAACCTAACTGCGTCTGGGTGCCTTTTAAAAAACCTTTGCCGGAAATTTTACCGGAACCCATTGCGATTTTAGACTGTATAACATTATATCCCGCACCGCGCGAATCGGTTTCCGGATATAAAAACACTACCATCCTTTTTCTCTGATAATCTTTTAACGATTTTTCAACAGACATCGAAGCTGTGAACCCGAACATAATCGCAAATCCAAGCAAAATCGGATATATTATGGAAATTTTTGTTTTCAATTTCCATAAAAACCACCACACGGCAAATATAACAGCGATTATAATGACAGCGACGTAAAAAATCCCCATAACATTGTCTTGAATAGAGTTTATAAAATGCCCTAACTGCGAAACAGGATAAATAACAAATTCCTGAAGTTTTAAAAATTCTATAAACAAAGGGATTCCCACGGTTAAACCGCAAAACAGAGATACACATAAAAGATAAAACGGCTCGGCGCCGGCGACATACAAAAGAACAAGCGTCACTAAAAAGTACGGAAGCGTGGATGAAAAAGCGGGCTGCATCATAATAAGAGCAAAATGCCCCATAAGTATCGCAAAAGTATACGCAAGAGCCGAAGGTTTTCTGATATTTTTCCAGTTTTTATCCAAAAACGAAGAAATGACAAGAATATAAATCAGCTTTGTTATTTCGACCGGCTGAAACGATAAAGGCCCGAAACTAATCCAGCGTTTGGCTCCGTTTACGGTTACGCCGAAAATAAGTACGGATACCAAAAGAACAAGCGAAAATATGTAAATAACTTTATCAAATTGCTTATAATACTGGTAATTCAAACCTGCGGCTACAAACATGCATATAAGCCCCAGAAAAAAAGCCGCAGTTTGAACGGTTATATATTTTGAAGATACGCCGTAATTAAAGCTCGCGGAATATATGGCAAACACGCCGATTAATACAAGTATTACAAGAGCGGTAAAAAGCCATAAATCTACCGCGTTTATAAAACGCTGAAAAAAACCTTTTTCATGAATCATTGTTTCTTTCCTTTTTGTTTTTCTGCAGTATCTTCTTCTTCAGGTTCTATTCCGAAATAAGCTTCGTATATTTTTTTAGCTATCGGAACGGCGTTAAGCCCGCCGCCTCCGCCGTGTTCGACTATAACGGCAATAGCAATTTCCGGATTGTCAGCCGGCGCAAAGGTAACAAACCACGCATGGTCAATTTTCTGCGGGTTTTGCGCAGTACCGGTTTTCCCCGCGACTTTTATCCCGGGTAATTGACTCCTTCGCCCGGTTCCGTTATCCACTGTTTCAATTAAAGACCGGTGAAGCAAATCCCAAGTTCTATCTGACAAGTCTATAGTATCTCTGGTTCTTACCGTGTGTTTGTAAACCTCTTCGCCTTTTATGTTGACGATATTATCGACTATATAAGGCCTGTAATATACGCCCTTGTTTGCAACGGCGCTTATCATAGCGGCCATTTGCAAAGGAGTAACGTCCAACGCTCCCTGCCCGATTGCAAGTATTACCGTGTCACCCTGAAGCCATGACATTTTAAATAGCGACTTTTTCCATTCGGGAGTCGGTATAAAGCCTTTTTTTTCATTTGGCAAATCTATGCCGGTTCTTTCGCCTATATAAAATTTCCTGGCGTATTTTTCAAGATTCCTTACGCCAAGCTTTAAACCAAGATCATAAAAATAAATATTACACGACTGCGCCGTTGCCGAGATCAGATTGACTCGTCCGTGTCCGGTTTTAAGCCAGCAGGTGTACCACCTATTGCCAAGTTCAAAACTGCCGGTACAATAATCCGCTTCTTTAGGGTTGATATTTAAAACTTCCGTCGCCGCGACAAAAGTTATTATTTTAAAAATGGAACCCGGAGGATATAATGCCTGTAAAGCCCTGTTAAAAAGAGGCAAATTTTTCTTATCATTGAGGTATCTTAAAAATTCTTTAGTACCGGCTGAATTTGTGTCAAAACCGGGCGAAGAAACCAGCGCTTTTACAGCTCCGGTTTTTGTATCTAAAACTACTACTGCTCCTCTTCCGGTCGCGCTGTTTTTCAACGCATCGTAAGCGGCATTTTGAAGATTTTGATTTACGGTTAAATGCACGCTTGCGCCGATTTCCGGAGGAATGTATTTAAACGCTTTTGTCTGGTGACCTTTTGCATTGACTTCAAGCTGCCAGCCGCCGTCCGTACCTTGAAGATACGCGTCGTATTGCTGTTCCACTCCGCCTCTTCCTACATAATCTCCCATTTTGTAACCGTATTCCGATAATCTCTCTATTTCATCGGCTCTTATTTCTCCCGTATAACCCGTAACATGGCTGTTTTGTTCCGAAAAAGAATAAACTCTTTTCGGCTCTTTGACCACGGATATGCCGCTTAAAACAAGTTTTTTCTCCTGAATTTTAAACATTTCTTCCATTGTGAGGTTATCGGCAAGTTTGACGACTCTGCCGTAACGCCAGCTTTTATCTATACTTGGTTTTATGTCTCTTTTTAAAATCACGCTGAGCTGTTCTATGGTTTCGTCGGACGGCGTTTCCTGCTGCTCAAAAGGGTAAAATAAAGCGACGTAAGAAAAATCGTTGACTACCATCATTGAGCCGTTGTCCGAATATATAATCCCTCTTGGCGCGCGTTCGTGCGTGTTATACATCCTTTGCTGGTCGGAAACTCTTCTGTAATGATTTCCTTTTATAACCTGAAGATAAAAGAGCCTTACGGATATAAAAATAAACAATAACGCAAAAAACACAAGTATTATCTTGTGTTTTTCAAGAAAGATTTCATAGGCGTATTTATCTTCTTTCTGCCAAACCATTTACAAATACCTTCTTTTTAACACGGAAGCAAAATTTAAAACCCAAAATACTAACGGCGTTATTAAAACCGTAACAACTATTTTAAGCGTTCCGGGAAGAGTTACGGCAAACGGAACATAATTTCTGCTTCCTTCGGGCAAAATAAAATAAACCGTGCTGAATCCCGCCCAATAAACTAAGCTGGCTAAAAAAACCGCCGTAACCTGCGCGGCAATCTGGTCTTTATCAAACTGCCTGTTAAACATACCGGAAAAATACCCTATCACGGTAAGCATCAGGGTTCTTGCTCCGAATACATCCGTAGAAAATACGTCCCACGTAAGGCCGAAACAGAAACCCATTGTCTGCGCGCTAATGCGTCCGCGCGAAAAACCTAAATATACGACGGCTATTAAAATAAAATTCGGAAATATTCCTCCGACGGTAAGATATTTTCCGAAAAAAAACTGAAGCAGACAAAAGAAAGCATAAAAGAAAACATAGCTTATAACTTTTTTCATTTCACAGCGCCTTTCGGAACTAAAATAATAGCCTCATACAAAATATCGGACTCAAAATAGACTTCGGCCAGCGCAGTTTTAAAATCAAGCGAAAGTTCTTTAGAGATACTTTTAATAACGCCTATGGGCATACCCGCGTTAAACACCGAGCTGAACGGGCTTGCTATAATTTCATCGCCCGGCTCCACATTGGCGTTTAAAGGTATGTAAGTTATTTTAAGTAAATTAGAATTGAAACCTTCGGCAAGGCAATTGATTCTTTTGCCTTTAATTTCAACGGGAATCGCGGACAACGAATTCGTTATAAGCCCGACTTTAGACGAACCTTTGCGCGCTTCCATTATTCTCCCGACGGCGCATAACTGACCGTTATCTCTTAACATAACTACGGGAAGCTCTTTATACAAACCTTCCTCCGAGCCCTTATCTATAATGAACCACTGAAACCATTCGCCGGGTTCTCTCACCGAAATTCTTGCGAATACTGATTGCGTATCTTTTATTTTCGGAACGTTTAAAAGTTTTACGAGGTTATCGTATTGTTCCATAACGGTTTCATAATTTCTGAGCTTATCGGAAAGTTCCTGATTTTTTTGTTTATACAAAAGGTTTTCCTGCCGGATATACACAATTGATTTTATATTATCCGCAAAATCGCCGGCATACTGGAATATTTTATTTGCCGCGCTGACATTCGGAAAAGAAACAAAATAAATAAAATTCTTTATAAGCCCGACAAACGGCGTTGATCTTGCGATTATCAGCGCAAATCCGGCCGCAAGCAGAATTATAAAAAGTATATCGGCAAATTTCCTTTTTCTGTTGTTAATCATTTTTGTATTTTACATTAATATAAAGACAAAAGGAAGAAGATTGGATGCATAGAAGCTTAGATGCATAGCAACGACCCTTATCTTTGCCATACATCTATACCTCCATGCTTCTATGCGTCTATATACGAAGTATATATGAAGTAATAATGGAAAAACCGTCTAAGATTATAAGAATTCCGGCGGCTATAAGAATCCCGCCCGAAACGATTTCTATTGTACGGTAATGTTTTTTTATAACGTCAAAAAATTTCAAAAATTTATTGATAAAAAGAGAGGCAATCAAAAAAGGAACCGCAAGTCCTAGAGAATAAAAAAAGAGCAGCCAAAACCCAGCTGACGCGTTTCCCTGGGTCGAAGCAAATATCAAAACGGAAGCAAGAACCGGACCCACGCACGGCGTCCATCCCAAAGCAAAAGCCGCGCCGACTAAAAACGCTCCGGCTGCGCCGGCAGCGGAAGACATTTTATCAAACACTGAAAAACGCTTATATAAAAAACCTAATTTTATAAAACCCGCTATATGAAAACCAAAAATAATTACAAGCGTTCCGCCTATATATCTTAGAGCGGTTTTGTTTGAGCCGACCAAACCGCCAAGCCATCCTGACGACATTCCCAAAACGACAAATATTACGCTAAAACCGAGCGTAAACATAAGAGTTTTAAAAAAAGTTTTTTTCAAAGGCTGGGCAGAATCTCCGGCGATAAGAGAAATAAAACCCGGTATTATAGGCAAAATGCAAGGACTTATAAAAGTGGCGACACCCGCAAGAAAGCTGGTTAAAAAAGTTATATTTATATCATTCATAATAACTAAAATTAACAAATAACAATTTACAAATTATAATTAATAACGACGAGACAAAATTTGTTACTTTTTAATTGTACATTGTTAATTGCCGTTTTTATCGTTCTATCGCAAACTTGCCTTTAGAAGTTTTTCCGCCTGAAGTTATATGGTATATGTATATTCCCGAGGCAATTTTGTATCCGGAATTATTATTAACATCCCACAGGTATTCGCCGTCGGAATTGACTTTCGTACTGTAAACCATTTCTCCGGCGATATTGAAAATCTTTATCTGAGCACCCTGTTTTAAATTTGCAAACTTAATACCTATATTGCCGTGTTTAGAAGGTTTGTATGGGTTGGGATACGCTATTACATTGGCATTTGCGGGAGTTGCAGACAATGCCAATAAATATTTCCCGGAATCTATTATTTTTACGGTAATTATAGTTTTTGAATTCACCTGAACAATTTCAGGGTTGTTATCCGTAACTACGAGCTCCCCTGCGTTGTTATAAGAAACAAGCCTTAAAGCGTTTATACTATATCCCGAAGGAATTAAAGCGGTATCAAAAGCAACGGAAAGATATATGGGACTTAAAATATTTACGCCGGAATCTTTTGTTATTTCAAAAGACGGACCGAGATAAATGTAGTCGCTGTTCTCATACGGCAAAGAGGCGGGAATGATATTTAAATCAGGATTACCGTCAAAATCTAATACTCCGCCAGAAACCAAAACGTTTTTGCTTGTATCGGAACTAAACACGACATACCCGAAACTTTGGGTTTCAATATTTACAAAATCAGAAGTCTTTGCAAAGCTTCTCGGCAAAACCGTCATTTCCCCGACTTGAGTTCCGCCTGTTTGATAAAATTTTACGCGTTTCGGGCGTTTTGCGTCCGCATTATAAGCTATATAAGTTTTTTGCGAACCTGTATCCATAACAACAAAACCCGGAGCATCGGCATAATAATTTACGTTAACTTTGCCTAAAGAATTAAAAAAGTTTATAAACTGATAAGAATAAGTCAAGCTGCTGCCTTCATCTTCTCCGGCAGGACCGGCAGTAAAAGAATCTGTCTCAAAAGAAGAAATCAAAAAAGGCATAGAAGCTATGGGTTCGAACAATGCTCTGAATCTGTACCATATACTTTTCCATTTACTAGGAGTATGATTAGGCCCTATAGCTAACTGGTCATAAAAGCTTTGAGCATAAGCGGTATTGTGCCCCAAATAAAGCATCGACGGCGCCAAAGGCAAAACTTGTATGCCTTTTATTTCCTGGCTCATAGGATTAACCCTATTCCATATCACAGTATAATCTATTCTGTTATCGGAGAGAATTCCTACAGAATTATAAGCGTACGGAGGAACGTAGGGCGCATAATTAGTCGGACCGCTGCCGCCCGAATAATACGCCGCATTGTCAAAATAATATTCTTTTGTAGCCTCAAGTTCCGTAGTGTAACCGTAAATTCCCAAATCTATAAATTTCTGATTATTGGTAACCATACCCCATAAAATTATAGCAGCCCATGCGTTCATAGCTTCAGAAGAAGATTCATGGTCTATGCCGTCGTTATGGCTGTATCCAACGCCGTTCGCCCAGGAATGTCCTTCATAGACGTCAAAACTTCTCAATACCGGGAAATTCTGGTCGACCGTTGCTCCAAAGAGAGGCGGAGGATTCGCGAAATCTTTTATAAGTAAATCAACTATGCCTTTATATTCGCTTTCCAAAGCGAAAGACGGGTCAAACATGGCAAGCAGCGCAGAAGCATAAACAAAATATCCGTAATGGTAATGATGGTCGTTATAATTTTGCGTTCCGAAATAATAAGGATAACCTATAATTCCTCCCCAAGGGAACGGGTTATACGCAAAATATTTACTGCCGGAGCTTCCGCTATACCAGTCTTTCAATTGGCTTTTCAGCTGATCAATCATATTGTTTCTGTTGGTAAGATTACTGCTGTTATATGACGAAGCCTGATGAAAAACCGGAATTAAATTAGCGGCCTTAGCGAGGGCTTTTCCGCCATAATATGTATCCTGTATATTATTATCAGGATTTCTAACGGAAGTAATAACAAAATTCTTATCCGTTCCGACACCGTCGATATATGATTGAAGCTGTCCCGTTTTGTTAGCCGGCACTTCAAAAGTTAAAGCAGGAAGAACGCCTTTGAAATTATAAGTGGTTTGAAAAGAGCTGACTCCTTCCAGCACATTAAGCAACCCTCTCATAGTCTGAAAACTTCGCGACGTGTCAATACCGTCGTAGGTAATATTTCCGTTTCTGTAATGATGAGGGAAAATCGCCACGACTGTTCCGGGCGAAGCGGAAAACGAAGAATCCGCGGCTCTTTTATTTTCAGTCGTAAAATTAAATTTCGTATTAAGATTGGAAGATGTTTTATCGAAAGAATAAGAAGCATTCGTATCAACTATAAAATTATATGCGTAAGGATAATATTCCCCTAAAATATTTTTTGCATTATTAACATCGCCACCAACAGACAAAAGAGCTATTGATAAAAATCTGTTATCGTAAGAGGCATTAGCGTCAAAAGTTACAGTCAAATTTGCGTTATTAGCGCCGGCATTACGAATATCAAAATACGCATTTGATGAAGTATATACGCCATAATATATTGGGCCTAGTGTGGAATTTGCGGATCGAATTATTAACATATCACTATAAAAACAAGTTGAAACATTTATTTCTGTTCCGTCTTTATCATAAAAAGTCAGAATACTTCCAAATTCCGAATTAGTCGTCCAAACGCCTTCTATACGCGGTTTCACTCCTTCGGAATAAGTATTATAAGTAAAAACAAAACCTTTTCCTATTGTAGTTTTCATAAACAAATTTGAATTCTTATCTTTACACAAAATAGTTGCAGACCAGTCCGAATAACTGTCAAGCTGAGTATAATCAGGACTTATTTTTTGCTCGTCGGATTTTACAATTGAAACTTTCAAATTATAACGGGTCGGATAAGACGGAACATTTGATCCAAAATTCATAACCAAGTTGTTTGCCATAGCGTTAGCCGGAACATTTTCAAAACCTAAGACATATCCTTCGCCATTAACTGTAAGTTCGCCCCAAGACTCCCATGACCAATAATCATTGAAGGTTGTAAAAACCAAAGGACGCGGCGCCATTTTAAAAGTAGCGCTGGGATTATAGTCTCTTCCTGCGCCCACAGAATAAATATATGATGAACCGAACCATCTGTTTGTGGGGTACGGCATGGACACACCGGAAGAAACCTTTGCAGTGCCAAGCTGGGTAAAAGATTGGTTTCTCAAAGAAGCTTTCCCGCCCGGATTAGGCGCGGCAAAGGCAAAAGAACATAAAACTACCGCAGCTATGAAAACAGCAAGCCATAGCCTGATTTTTTTTATAATCATAATTGGGTATCTCCCCCCGCTTTTTATCATTTTATTTTATTACCAGAATCCTGCATTTTTCCGCGCTTGTTTTTCCATTGTATTTCTTCGTTATAACTGCAAGATATGTTCCATTATACAACATCTTTCCTGAATTATCTCTGCCGTTATACGTAATTTCCGAAAAACCCTGCCCTGCCGGTTTATAAAACGTTTCGGATTCCCATACTTTGTCGCCGTATTCGGAATAAATCGCTATTTGCGCCGTTCCCGATTCAGGCATTTCAAAAACAAATTGCGTCTGCTGGCCTTTTGCGGGATTAAAAGGATTCGGGGCGTTAAAAGCTTTTTTTCCTACATTTGCGGTACTAAAATAAAATATTGTGCTTTCCGCGATATCGCCTTCGGAATTTGAAGCTGAAACTTTCCAGTAATAATGTTTGCCGTGTTCCAGTGAAGCTGTATGATAATTTCTGTCAGCGCCGTTATATATTTCCGTCCATACATGACTACTTGTAGTAGATTCATAAGGTCCTGCGATTCTTAGTGAGTATGTTACGTTTGGAGTCGGGCAGAACCATTCAAGCCGGACATTTGCAGCGCCGATTATCTCGACCAAATCGTTAGGGCTTATCCGTACAGGCGCAACCGGCATATCAAATGCTCTAAAGAAAAAAACATCGCTCTCTTCGGTAATGCCGGCAGAATTAGCAGCCGAAACTTTCCAATAATAATATTTGCCTTGTTCCAAGTTTGTCAAAGCGTATGTCGTAGAACTGCCGGAATATTTTGTTGTCCACGAATAAGTACTTACAGGATTGTCGTAAGGTCCGGCAACTTGTAAAGTATATGTCAGGCTTGAAGCAACGCAGAACCATTCCAAAGGAACATTTGCTCTGCCGACTTTTTCGCCATTGGCGTTCGGGCTTATTGCTATAGGTTTCGTCGGCAAGTAATTAGGCAGCACATACGTGTCGCTGTTAAATACGTCTATTCCGTCAGTTAACTCAAGCATATAAGAATATTGCGTTTGAGAAGTAAATGCCATCGGAACTGAAACCGAATAATCAACTCCCTTAGCATAATCAATATCGCCCGGATTAACAGCAGACATTACAAACGGACTGCTTGTTATAGAAACCCCGTTAGCGTAAATATGAACTCTCGGAAAATTTGATACAGGAGCTCTTTCTCTGAAATTCTTATACTTTGCTCTAAACGTTATATTATGGTTGTTTTGTGTTATGTATATAGGATTAGATACTTTGTCTATAAAGTTTGGATTTTCACTGTATTTTAATGATATAAGAGGATTATCGATATCAATATTATACGATGCCCATTTAACTGTCTCTGCGTGGGCAGACCATATAGAATTGATTACTTTAGGAACATATAGTTTTTTGTCCTTTACAAAAGGATAAATGTGAGGATAGGCATTATCTCCTTCTGTTCCCATATAATCCAAAGTAAAATATGCATAATCAAAATCAGCCGTTTTAGTAGGCAAGAATAGAGTTTTAACCAATTGATTTTGATAATTATATACTAACATTTTTTGACTTCCTCCGTCTGTTTTATTACGGACATCAGTAGAAGGGCTGTAGTATTGTGAGCGTATATAATAGATGTTATTTTCATCTGCGCCGGCAAGGATACAAGAAAAATTTGGGATTGCTGTTAGATCTGAAATACCCGATATAACAAAATTTGAAATTACACTACCATTTTTATCAACTAAAGCAATAATATCGTTACCGCCCCCAGTTGACCATTGCCCATTTTCAAGCCAACCATCTCTTCCTCTAATAAATATTGTTCCATTTTTTAAAAAAAATAATTCTGCAGGAATAATATAATTTCCAGAAATACCAGTAAATTCTTTAATGAATATCTGGTTTCCTGAAGAATCTAATTTTTGCAAAACAAGTTTCTTACTGTCTGTTGCAGATAAAAGATAAATATTATCATCTTCATCTGTAGTAAATCTAACTCTAGCGATAACTTCAAGCGCTGATGTAGGAGTACTATATATAATAGAATATGCACCGGTTTTTTTATTAAGTTTATATATTGTTTTCATCGCGCCAACTGGTATAAAATATTTGTTATAAATTACATATAAAAAATCATTACTCTTTGAAATAATCAGTCCGTCTTGGTGTACACATTCGGTCATGCTTGGCGAAGCACTCCACTGTTCAATATTATTCGTGAATTTTTTTATTACATCATACCCACCGCCAAGATTACCAGCAATATAAATATCATTATTCAAATCTCTTGATATTTTAACAGAATTATATCCATTGGAATCAGAAGATATATAACTATTCATAGGAATATTAAAAACATTTGTCCTTTGGGTATAATTGTCATAGTTTATTTCATGTAAAAGTCCTGTGCTTTTAACAAAAAATTCTTTAACCCCGTCTAAACGATTAACTTTTATTGTTTGGAAAGGAATATGGAGATAAAAATCCCCATAAGGAAGTACTTTAAAAAAATCTGTATCTTTTTTTATTTCATCTGCAAAAGCGGCTATGGAAAAGGCGGCTGAAAAAAGAAAAATTGCGAGGAATGTTTTTATGAAGTTCATCCAAAATCCTGTTAATGACAAATAAGAAGAGGAATATTATATTTTCTTACTTAGCTTCAGACGGAATTCATCATAATAATTTTCCACATATATATCCATTCCGTGTTTTTTCATATAGTAGTTGAAACGCTTTAAACTTACTAAATAGTCAACCAAAATATATACCCCTGCGCCAAGAAGAACAGCCCCGGCTATTCCTTCATATACGTTATTCATTTCTTCTTTGTATTTTTTATCCCAATTATATTCTACATTTATAACTTCAACCAGTGGATACTCAGGGTCCAACTCTTCAGAATACCAAGTATTTTGATCAAAGGCATCTGGCCACTGTCCAGCAGTATCTGTTAAGCTAAAAGGCTCCGGGCCTCTGCTCCAATCACAAGTCTGACCAATTTCTGAAGTGTAAAGAGTCTGTGGTACTATACCAGTATCAGGGTCGGGAGGAAAATTAACCCAAACTCCGACCGGATTGTTAGGGTCATAAGGAATACCTTGGTCTGGAAAATATGCTCCGGCTTGATAACCAGTACTTCTATATCTTACCTGAAATGCGATATCTCTCAATACCACATTACCGGTGTTTGTGAAAGTTCCTATTGACTCAAGCGTCACTTGACCAGAGAATGGACCTTCAAACCATCTTCCACTAGCGGTAATACTGTAAGAAGGTTTCGAAATATCAACTTTAACAGTTCTGAAGCCGTCATAAGCCAATGCTCCGCCGCCTACTATAAGTAAAAGTCCGTAAAGTATTCTGTATTTGGATTTATATTCGCCGAAATCTTCGTAATTAAGGCTTCCGTAAGCAAAAGACACGTTCGCAAAAACGCACATTGATAAAATTAAAATTATAATTTTTTTCATTTTTGCTCTGCCGATTTTTTTAACTTTATTTCTTCCAAAAGTTTAAACAAATCTTCAGGGTAAACTGGTTTTTGCATATAACCGGCAGCGCCGAGTTCTTTCGCTTTTTCTTCGTTAAAAACTATTCCGGAACCGGTTATAAAATAAATATCCACGAAAGCATTAATCTCTTTAAAATACGGGAACAGATGATCGCCGTCCAAATCCGGAAGCATAAGATCTAGAAAAACTATCTCAGGTTTCTCTTTTTTAAAAACTTCAAGAGCTTCCTCAGCCGTACCGGCACAGCATACGGAAAACCCTTTTCTTTGTACAATTCTTGCCATATTGTCTCTGGCAAAAATCTCATCATCAACAAGCATAATTTTTATCATAATAAAATTTTACCAAAAACGGCGAATAAAGACAATTACATTACGGCAGACGCATAGAGGCTAGGATGCATAGATGCATGGAAAAACAAAAAAGTTTTGCTCCAAAGCCGTTACTATGCCTCTAAACTTCTATGCATCCAATCTTCCTTTTATTAGATTCCGTAGTATTTACTTTCAGGAATATCAAACGCGGATTTTATAAGGGTTATTTCGTTATCGTTTATGGCGACGACGTCAAACTTTATATCGCTTTTTATTCGATTTTGTTTTAAGTAAACAATTGCGGATTTTATTATTTTTTGCTGTTTTTGAAATGTTACGGCTTCCTGAGGAGAGAGAATATCCGAGGATTTTCTGTATTTGACTTCTATGAATACTAAATAATCTTTATGTTTTGCGACTATATCTATTTCGCCGTATTTTGTATTAAAATTCGTTTCAATTATTTTATAGCCGTTTTTTATTAAAAACTTAGCAGCTTCTTTTTCTTTATCAAATCCTATTTCTCTGGCGTCAGTCATCTGAGTTTCTCAAATAAAGTTTTACAGGAGCAAAAGTTTTACGGTGAATAGGACATGCGCCGTGAGCTTTTAAAGCTTCAATGTGGGTTTTAGTGCCGTAACCTTTATGTTTTTCAAACTTGTATAAAGGGTATTGTTTTGCGTATTCAATCATAATTCTGTCTCTTGTGACCTTGGCAAGTATTGAAGCCGCGGCTATGGAAGCGCTTTTCGCGTCGCCGTCTACAACAGCTTGCTGATTAAATTGTAATCCCGGTATTTTATGATTGCCGTCCACAAGACATAATTCCGGATTTATTTTTAATCCGTCTATGGAATTTTTCATGACAATAAACGTGGCCTGCAAAATATTGATTCTATCGATTGCATTATTATCGATAGACGAAACGGCATAAGCTAAAGCTTTCTCTCTTATTATGTCGAAAAGAGTTTCTCTTTTTTTTTCGGTAAGCTGTTTGGAATCGTTTAAATGAGGAATGTCTATGCCTTGCGGGAGTATAACGGCCGCTGCTATAACAGGTCCTGCCAAAGGACCTCGGCCAGCCTCGTCAATGCCGGCTACAAATTTAAAACCTTTATCGCGATAATTTTTATCAAATAAAAATAAATCCATTTTTACTTTCCTCATTTCACAACGATTGTAACAATTTTATCTTTGACGTATATAAATTTTATTATCTGTTTGTCTTTAAGCTGTTGGGAAATTTTTTCGTCGTTTTCGATTTGCTTTCTCACTTGTTCCTCATCGCTGTCAGACGCGACGGTTATTCTGCCTTTAAGTTTTCCGTTTATCTGCACGGGAATTTCAATTTCATTTTGTTTTATAAATTTTTCATCATAGGCAGGCCATTCGGAAGATGAAATACAATTATTATTTCCGAGTTTCTCCCAAATTTCCTCGCATAAGTGAGGCGTAAACGGAGACATAAGCAAAACAACCGTTTTATAAGCTTCTTTGGAAACTCCGTTGTCATTACCGTGGAATTTATACGAATATAAAGCGTTTACAAGTTCCATAACCGAAGATATCGCCGTGTTAAATTGAAATTCTTTTTCTATGTCGCCGGTAACTTTTTTTATTGTCTGATGAGTTATCCTTAAAAGTTCTTCTTTGTCTTTATCAGCCGCGACAATTTCGGATTTAGAGTTTACGATTTCGTAAAGCCTCCATATTCTGTTGATAAATCTCCAGCAGCCCTCGACGCCGTCGGAAGACCAGTCAAGCTGTTTCTGCGGAGGCGCGGCAAACAAAATAAAAAGCCTTGCGGTATCCGCTCCGTATTTTTCAACTATTTCATCCGGGCTTACCGTATTTCCTCTGGACTTTGACATCGCGCTTCCGCCGAGCGTAACCATACCCTGGGTTAAAAGATTTGTAAAAGGTTCATTATCTCTTGCAAGGCCAAAATCTCTCATCACTTTATACCAGAATCTTGAATATATCAAATGCATGCATGCATGCTCTATTCCGCCTATGTACTGGTTTACAGGCATCCAGTAATTTAATTCCTTGTTGTCAAAAGGCGCGTTATCGTTATGAGCGTCGCAGTATCTGGCATAATACCATGAGGAATCAACAAACGTGTCCATTGTGTCGGTTTCTCTTTTTGCGTCCATACCGCATTTCGGACATTTTGCGTTTACAAAGCTCTGACTTGTTTTTAAAGGAGATTCCCCTTCACCAGTAAATTCAACATCTTCGGGCAAAGTTACCGGTAAATCTTTTATAGAAACAGGAACCGTACCGCACATATTACAATGTATAAAAGGAATAGGCGTTCCCCAATATCTTTGGCGGGAAATAAGCCAGTCTTTTAATTTAAAGTTTATTGTCTTTTTACCAAAACCCTGTTTTTCAACCCATTCCGAAACTTTTTCAAAAGCTTCCGTCGATTTTATTCCGTTAAACTGACCGGAATTTACAACTACACCCTCGTCTTCATAAGCTTTATCCTGCACGTCGAAAGGCGTTTCGCCTTTAATAACTTCAATAATAGGAATACTATGTTTTTTTGCAAAATCATGGTCTCTTTGGTCGTGGGCAGGCACAGCCATTATTGCGCCCGTACCGTAACCCGTTAAAACATAGTCCGCGGTAAAAACAGGAATTAAATTTCCGTTGACGGGATTTATTGCTTTTATTCCCTGCAGACAAACACCCGTCTTGTCTTTGCTCTGCGAGCGTTCAATATTTGATTTTGCAGACGCCGCGGTTATATATTTTTCAACTTCGGCGTTATTTTTTATTTCGGATTTGAGTTCGTCTATTATTTCGTGTTCCGGAGCCACAACCATAAAAGTCGCTCCGAAAAGAGTGTCCGGACGCGTGGTAAAAATTTTTAATTTTTTTCCTGTTTTCTTATCGCCGGCCGCCAGTTCAAAATCGACTTCAGCGCCGAAAGATTTGCCTATCCAGTTTCTCTGCATAGATAAAACCTGTTCAGGCCAGCCTCCAAGCTCCTTGTGTCCTTCAAGAAGCTCGTCGGAATAATCCGTAATTTTTATAAACCACTGCTCAAGCTCTCTGTGTTCGGTCGGATTTTTACATCTCCAGCAAACGCCGTCGGAAACTTGTTCATTAGCCAAAACGGTATTACAGGAAACGCACCAGTTAACATTCGCACTTTTTCTGAAAACCAGCCCTTTTTCCCACATCTTTATAAAAAACCACTGATTCCATTTGTAATATTCCGGATCGCACGTCGCGATTTCTCTGTCCCAATCGTAAGATATGCCCAAAGTTTTAAGCTGCTCCCTCATACGGGCTATATTTTGCTTTGTCCATTTGGCAGGATGGATTTTATTTTTAATCGCCGCGTTTTCAGCCGGAAGACCGAAAGCGTCCCAACCCATGGGATGAATGACGTTTTTCCCTTTCATTTTATGAAAACGGGCGAAAACGTCTCCTATGCTGTAATTACGGACATGTCCCATATGGAGATTTCCCGACGGATAAGGAAGCATGACAAGACAGTAATATTTTTCTTTGCCGTCTTGTTTTACGGCTTTAAAAATCTTATCGTCCGCCCATCTTTTCTGCCATTTTTTTTCAATTTCCGAATGATTATACTCTGACATTTCACAACCTCTGTTAGAAGTGTCATTCTGAACTTGTTTCAGAATCTTGTCTTTAACAAACTACTAGACCCTGAAATAAATTCAGGGTGACACAGCAAATATTATTTTTATTTCTTTAACAAAACAAAATGCTCTAAATTACCTTTTGGGCCTTTAAGTCCCGAATCGGCTTCGGAAATTATTTTAAAACCCAATCCCAAAGCAAAATTTTTAATTTTATCTATGGCTTTCTGCCTCAGCTTTTCGTCTCTCACCACGCCTTTTTTTATTTCGGACGGTTCAAGCTCAAACTGGGGTTTTATCATAGCTAAAACAAAAGCATCTTCGCCTACGCTTTTGTAAGCCATAGGAAGAATTTTATCAAGCGATATAAAAGAAACGTCTATTGTCGCAAAATCTATTTTGTCTTTTAAAAGAGCATTGTCAAAATATCTGAAATTTACGTTTTCTATGTTAATTACTCTGGAGTCTTGCCTTAATTTATAATGAAGCTGCCCTGTTCCGACATCTACGGCGTAAACTTTAACCGCGCCTTTTTGAAGCATACAATCCGTAAAACCGCCGGTTGACGCGCCTATATCCAGACATATAAAACCCGAAACGTCTATATTCAAAGCGTTTAACGCGGATTCTAATTTTAATCCGCCGCGGGAAACATACGGATTTACATTTTTTATTTCGATTAAGTCGTCGTCTCCGACAAGCGTTCCGGCTTTATACTGAACTTCACCGTTGACATAAACGCTGCCGCCTATAATAAACGCCTGCGCTTTCGTACGGGTTTCAGAGAAACCTTTTTCAAATAACATGACATCCAAACGTTTCTTGTCTTTCTTTTTTTCCAAAGGCAAACCCCTCACCCTTAGTCCCTCTCCCGCAAGTGGCGAGGGAAACAACAAATTTGACTTTCCGTTTTAATTATTTTTGTCGTTATTTTCACTTTTCACTTTGAACTTTGCCGTTTATAGCATTTTTAACGCCGTTTCCGCGATATTTTCAGCCGTAAGCCCGTATTTCTTTCTCAATGTCTTCTGGCTTCCGTGCTCTATGAATTTATCCGGCAACCCTATGCATTCGACGACAGCGCCGGTATTGCACAACAAACTTTTAACGCTTTCGCCAAGCCCGCCTGTCAAAGCGTTTTCCTCTACGGTAATAAATTTTTTGGTTTTTGAAAGCATTTCTTTTATTATTTCTTCGTCAAGAGGCTTTAAAAATCTCATATTTACAACCGACGCTTTAATATTTCTTTCGGAAAGCATTTCCGCGGCTTTAACGCATGTATCGACATGATTGCCTATCGCAAGCAGACATATATCCTTTCCTTCGGAAATAACTTTAGCTTTTCCTATCTGCAAAACAGACGGAGCCATATCAAGAGCAACTCCGACTACCGCTCCTCTGGGATATCTTAAAGCGCAGGGTTTATTTGAGTTTAACGCGGTTTTCAGCATATGCTGCAATTCATTTTCATCAGCAGGCGCCATAACGATTAAATTCGGAATAAAATTCAAATATGAAAAATCAAAAGCTCCGTGATGCGTTCCGCCGTCTTCGCCGACAAGACCCGCTCTGTCCAAAGCAAACACAACCGGAAGATTCTGCAAAGCCACGTCGTGAACTATATTATCCAACGCTCTCTGCATAAAAGTAGAATATACGGCGCAAACAGGCTGCATTCCCTCTGCCGCCATTCCGGCAGCAAAAGTAACGGCGTGTTCCTCTGCGATTCCGACGTCAAAATATCTTTCGGGAAAATGCTTCGCGAATTTATCAAGCCCCGTTCCTTCGGGCATAGCCGCTGTTATAGCGACAATTTTATCATTGGCATTGGCAAGTTTTACCAGAGTGTCTGAAAAAACCTGCGTATAAGTTACTTCTTCATTTTTCGCGGTTTTACCGGTATTAACGTTAAATTTTCCTACGCCGTGAAACTTTTCCGGATTTTCCTCGGCATGAGCGTAACCTTTTCCTTTTTTTGTTATCACGTGCAGCAAAACCGGCCCCTGCATATCTTTAATGTTTGTAAGGATATTCTCAAGATTTGATATATCGTGACCCTGTACGGGACCGATATAAGTAAACCCCATTTCTTCAAAAAGCATTCCTGGAAAAAGCATTACTTTCGCTCTTTTTATAAGTTTGCCGAAAGGCGAACCGAAACCGTGAAAACGGCTTACCGTTTTCATGATTTTCTGTTCGGCTTTTTTAACCATTCCGACAGTCAAAAGCTTCGCGAAATAACCCGCGATAGCCCCGACTTTCTGAGATATAAACATTTCATTATCGTTTAAAATTACAAGCATGTCTTTTTTCAAATGTCCCGCGTTTTGAAGTCCCTCAAAAGCAAGCCCGCCGGTCATGGAACCGTCGCCTATCACGGCCACGACTTTATAATTTTCTTTTCTCAAATCTCTAGCGGCCGCAAAACCCAAAGCGGCTGAAATTGACGTTGACGAATGTCCGACGCCGAAAGCATCGTGTTCGGACTCGGAACGTCTAGGAAATCCGCTTATGCCGTTGTGGGTTCTCAAAGTTTCAAATTTATCCCCGCGTCCGGTTAAAATTTTATGCGCGTAAGCCTGATGCCCCACGTCCCAAATTATTTTATCTACGGGAGAATTATAAACGTAATGAAGAGCCACGGTTAAATCAACCGCGCCGAGGCTTGAGGCAAGATGCCCGCCGGTTTTTGAAACGGTCTCTATTATTTTTTTTCTGATTTCCGAAGCGACTTCAGGCAAGTGTTCTTTTTTGATTTTTTTTAAATCATTCGGATTGTTTATATTATCTAAAATGCTCAACGTATTAACTCCTGCGCAATTAATATTTTCTTTCCGTCATATAATCGGCCAAAGCAATTAATTTTTCGGCTTTATTTCCGAAAATTTTCAAAGCGTTTTTGGCTTTTTTAACATATAAAGCCGCGTTTTTTTCAGCCTGCTCTTTGCCGAAAAGTGAAAGCTCCGTCAGCTTATCGTTATCTTTGTCGCTTCCTTTTTTTCCTAGAAGTTTTTTATCGGCGTAAACGTCCAATATATCGTCGGCTATCTGAAACGCTATTCCCGCATTATTACCGTATGTTTCAAGAGCTTTAATACTTTTATCGTCAGCACCCGCTAAAACCGCGCCGATTTTTAAACTTGCAACAAGCAAAGCAGACGTTTTTGTTGTTTGTATAAACCTTAATTTCTTTTCAAGAAAAGCTTTGTTATTCTTATTCCATTTTCCGGCAAAAATCGTATCTTCAGCCTGCCCGGCAATCATACCTTTAAAACCGGAATATGTTGAAAGAATTGAAACTGCTCTATTTATATTTTTGTCTTTCGCAGACGACTTTATTATGAGATTAAATGCTTCCGTAAGCAAAGCGTCGCCGCATAAAATCGCCGCAGGTTCGCCGAACTTTTTGTGGCTTGTAGGTTTTCCCCTTCTTAAATCATCGTTATCCATTGCCGGCAAATCATCATGAACCAAAGAATAAGTGTGGATATACTCGATAGCGCAGGCTGCGGGCATAACTTTTTCAGGCTTAACTCCGAACAATTCGGCAGCTAAAATAACAAAAATCGGACGAAGCCTTTTTCCGCCGGCAAGCAAACTGTAACGCATTGCCTGAGACATTATGGAATTGCCTTTAGGCAAAGATTTTTTTAAAGCGCTGTCTACAAGCTTTGCTTGTTTTGAAAGGCATGATTTTAAGTCCAATATAAACTCCGTTTGAGAATGCGAGATTACGGGAATATGAGTAACGGCATTATTTCATTGCCGTTCCACACCCTCTTATCCTCTCATCATATGCTTTTTGCCGTCAACCAATATTTCAATTTTCTTTTTAGTATCGTAAAGTTTTGCGGAACAAAATTTTACAAGTTCCGCGCCTTCCGAAAACAAAGCAAGAGCGTTATCCAAATCCGGGGCGGAATTTTCCATTTCCGAAACTATTTCTTCAAGACGTTTTATAGACGTTTCAAAAGACTGTTGTTTTTTAACCGTTTTAACCATTGTTTATTACCTCCACTTTTGCTCTAAAATTTCCTTTGGCAAGAGTTACGTTGACTTTGTCTCCCGCGTTTAATATTTTTGAATTTTTTACTACTTTCCCGCTTTCGCTTTTAACTACTGCGAAACCCCTTTTCAATACGGAAAGAGGCGAAACTAAATCCAATTTATGCGAAAAACTAATCAAAGAGTATTCTTTCAAATTAAAAATATTTTTAATTAAGAAACCGAGCCTTTCGCCAAGTTCTCCGACATATTTTATTTTATCCTCATATATAAGATACGGTTTTTGAAACGACCTTGACGATAAAAGAATTTCAAACTTTTGCCTGCTGTTTTCGTAAATAAAATCTATGCTGTCAAACAGCGCGGCGCTCATATTTTTGAGCATGTTTTTTAATTCGGTTTTGCCTCTTACAACCATCTCAGCCGCCGCAGACGGCGTAAGAGCGCGCATATCAGCGACAAAATCGGCTATAGTAAAATCCGTTTCATGTCCTACGCAGGAGATAACCGGAATTTTGGAATCAAACATAGCTCTTGCCACAGGCTCGGTATTAAACGCCCATAAGTCTTCCGTGGAACCGCCCCCGCGCCCCACAATCAAAACGTCTAAATCTCCGTGATTTCTGTTTAAATAGCGCAAAGCCTTGGGGATTTCTTTTTCGGCTTCTTTTCCCTGAACTCTTACCGGATAAATAAGAACTTCAACGTTCGCATTCAAATCGTCTAAAACTTTCAAAATATCGTGTAACGCCGCACCGTCTTTAGAAGTGACAACTCCGATTTTATTTACAAGTTTAGGTATTTTTCTTTTAACCGAAACGTCGAAAAGCCCTTCGGTTTCAAGCTTCTTTTTAAGTTTTTCAAAAGCAGCCGCTAAATCGCCTCGACCGAAATTTTCAATAGAACCCACTATAATCTGATAATCGCCGCGCTTAGGATAAGAGCTTATGCGGCCGCGGACCAAAACTTCCATTCCGTCCTGAGGCTCAAAAGCCAATGTATCAACCGCATTAAACATTACGGCCCTTATCTGCGCTCCTTCATCTTTCAGACTAAAATACGCATGCCCGGAACCGTAAAGTTTATAATTTGAAATCTCGCCGCGAAGCCAAACCGACGGATAAGAACCTTCCAAAATGGATTTTATTTCATTACTTATCTGTGAGACGGTATATATAAACCTGCCGTCGTTTCCCGTGCCGTTAAAATCAAATTCAATCTCTTTTGACACCGATACAACTCCAATTTAAAATTAACAATTATCAATTTACAATTAAAGGCAACTTGTCGTTAATTGTAAATTGTAATTTGTTAATTGCCGTTTTTATTTCGCTATGTCCTGCGCTCTTGTTTCTCTTATTACCGTTATTTTTATCTGTCCGGGATATTCTAGTTCCTGCTCAACTTTTTTAGCTATATCGTGCGCTAAAACCTGAGACTGTTTATCGTCAACATCTTCAGGCTCCACGAGAATACGTACTTCCCTTCCCGCTTGTATGGCATACGCCATTGAAACGCCTTTAAATTCTTTCGCGACCTTTTCAAGTTTTTCAAGCCTTTTGAGATAATGCTCTACAGACTCTCTTCTCGCGCCCGGTCTTGCCGCTGAAATCGCGTCTGCGGCGGCTATTACAAAAGCTTCCGCGCTGTTAGGCGTTTCAAAACCTTCATGGTGTGAAAGAATGGCATTTATCATTTTCGGCGATTCGCCGTATTTTTTTGCGATATCTGCGGAAATTTGGTGATGCGTACCTTCGACTTCATGGTCAACGGCTTTTCCTATATCGTGAAGCAAAGCGGCTTTTTTGCAAAACATAACGTCAAGCCCCAGTTCGCCGGCTATAGCTCCCGCAAGCCAAGTGACTTCCAAAGTATGCTGAAGCTGGTTTTGACCGTATGAAGTTCTGTATTTCAGCTTGCCGAGAAGTTTGATAATTTCAGGGTTGAGTCCGGGAACGCCCGAGTCTATAGCAGCCTGTTCGCCGACTTCTTTTATGTGAATATCCATTTCTTTTTTTACTTTTTCAACTACTTCTTCGATTCTTGCCGGATGGATTCTACCGTCTGCAATAAGCCTCTCTAAAGCAATTTTTGCAATCTGCCTTCTTACGCCGTCAAAAGCGGAAACCGTTATTGCCTCCGGCGTATCGTCAACTATCAAATCAACTCCCGTAGCCTGTTCAAAAGCTCTTATGTTCCTGCCTTCCCTGCCGATAACCCTGCCTTTAATTTCATCATTTGGAATTTGCACAGTGGAAGTCGTGATATCAGCCGTGTGGTCCGCGGCAATGCGCTGGATAGCCACGGAAATAATCTCTTTTGATCTTCTATCCGCGTTATCGCGCGCTTCCTGTTCGATTCTTTGGGCCAAAACCGCGGCATCCTGTTTGGCTTCTTCTTCCATAGCGCTTATAAGAGTTTTTTTCGCTTCCTCGCGCGTCATGCCGGAAATTCTTTCAAGTACTTTTTTCTGTTCTTCTTTTATCTTTTCGGCTTCGTCAAATTTTACTTTAAGGCTCTGTTCTTTGTCAGCTACGGCTTTTTCTTTATTGACCAAATTTTTTTCTTTTTGCTCCAATGCGTCAAGCTTGCGTTCTAAATTTTCCTCGCGCTGGTTGAGTCTGTTTTCCGTATTTTGCGCGCTTTGCTTTCTTTCCTTTATTTCCTGCTCAAATTCTTTTCTTTCTTTATCGACTATCTGCTTCGCTTCAATCAAAGCGTCTTTCAATTTTGCTTCAGCAGTCAGTTTCGCTTCTTTGATAATTTGTTCTGAAACCTGCTCTGTTGACTTCGCATTCATTTTCGCATATACCAAACGCAAAACAAATCCTATTACAAAGGCAACAGCAGCGGTTATAGCTATCGCAATCATGTTTTCCATTTCTCCGCTCCCCTTTTTAACTACAAATTACAATTTTCAAATAACAAAGTTCAAATTTAGAGTTTTCGCGACGCGAAAACTTGTTAATACTGTTTCGACAAAGCCGAAATAATACAATTGTTAATTGTACTTTGTAAATTGTTAATTTTTAATTGTCGTAATAATTCTTTTTTCCGTCACAATCATGCCTACCGGAAGATCGTACTTTCCGGACGGAAGTTTATCCGTAACTTGAAAATCGTAAGCAAGCCCTATTGTTTTTTCCGGCGGCACGCCTTGAAGCCATCTGTCAAAATAACCTTTTCCGTAACCTGTTCTGTAGCCGTTATTGTCAAAAGCAATGCCCGGAACAAAAATTAAATCGATGTCGTTTTTGCCGATTAAATCTTCGCGGTTTATCTCCGGCTGCCTTATTCCGTAGACAGACTGGTAAGCGTCTTCAACTCTTGCTATTTTAACCGCTTCCATTTTTCCGTCTCCCGGATTTTCTATGGCCGGAACCACGACCGCCTTTCCTTCTTCAATTGCCGACGATATCATACCGTCGGTAATTACTTCCGAACCGTAAGAAAGATAAAACATCACCGTTTCCGCTTTTTCATAGACGGGAAGTTTGATTATTTTTGAAAAAATAACGTTGCTGTAAGCAGCCGCCAGAATAGGGTCTATTCTGTTTCTTAAATTCAAAAACTCATATCTTACTTTTCTTTTTTCTGATTCCAAAGAGTCTTTCACGAATTTTCCCCTCGTAACCTTCTCCCGACGGCTTATAAAGCTCGACAGGATCGGTCCAATAGTCCTGATTTACGTAATGCCCTTCATAATTGTGCGGATATTTGTAACCCTGCCCGTGACCCAATTCTTTCCCGTCAAGATTTGCGTCTTTCAAATGATTCGGAACGTTTCTGGTTTTGCCGTTTCTAACTTCCGCCAGAGCATTTTCAACAGCCATATAAGACGCGTTTGACTTTGGAGCAGTGGCAACATAAACAGCCGCCTGCGCTAAGATTATTCTCGCTTCCGGCATACCCACAAACTCAACGGCATTTAAAGCCGATACCGCAAGCGTTAAAGCCCGAGGATCTGCCATACCTACGTCTTCCGACGCGCAAATTATTATCCTTCTTGCGATAAAACGGGGGTCTTCCCCGGCCGCAAGCATTTTCGCCATCCAATAAATCGCGGCATCGGGGTCCGTACCCCTCATCGATTTAATGAACGCGGAAATGTGGTCATAATGCCCGTCGCCGGAGCGGTCGTATAAAACCGCCCTTTTCTGCATGGATTCCTGCGCTACGGCAATGTCAAAAACTCTTATGCCTTCCCCGTTTACTTTGGTGGAAAGAACGCCTATTTCAAGAGCGTTAAGAAGTTTTCTGGCGTCGCCGCCGGCGTTTAAAACCAAATGTTCTTTAGCCTGAGCCGACATTTCTACTTTGTATTTCCCGAGTCCGTTTTCTTTATCCGTTAAAGCGGTATCGAGAATTTTTAAAAGAGCCTCTTTTGACAAAAGCTGAAACTCAAAAACTATGCTTCTTGAAATTATCGCCGCGTTAATATAAAAAAACGGATTTTCCGTGGTAATTCCTATCAGCGTTATCGTTCCCCTTTCAACGTCCGGAAGCAATGCGTCCTGCTGCGAGCGGTTGAAATGGTGTATTTCGTCAAGCATAAGAATCGTTTTTTTACCCGACATCTCAAGCCTGGCTTTAGCCTGATCGATAATTTTTCTTATATCCGCTATGCCTATAGTTACGGCATTAGCTTCTTCAAAATAGGCTTTAGTTTTAGAAGCGATAATCCTTGCCAAAGCGCTTTTTCCGGTGCCCGGAGGACCGAAAAATATGACTGATCCCAAATTGTCAGCTTCAATAGAACGGCGCAAAAGTTTGCCGTCGCCTACAATATTGTCCTGCCCCATAAAATCTTCAAAACTTTTAGGAGCCATTCTGGCGGCTAAAGGCTTGTTTTTTTGGGCTACAGCATTTTCAAGAAAGTTTGTTTGTTTCATAATTCTAAAAATAATTAACAATTTACAAATTACAATTAACAATTACAGTGTTTCGGTAAAACCGAAACTAAATTAATAAGTTTTCGCTTTGCGAAAACTCCAAATTTGAACTTTGTTATTTGAAAATTGTTAATTGCCGTAAAAAAAACCCCGCCGCGCCGTGCGCCTTAAGCGGTTTAAAGCCCATTTTTTTAAGTGAGATACAGTGGCATGTGCCCGCGAGCATACGCTCGACTGCTGTTCTCCTGAATAGACTTGTAGGAATAAACACGCTTAAAACAAATCACCAACGCTGCAGGGAAAATATAGAAATATTTCAGTTTGGATAATTTACTTCATCCAACTGCCTAATGAGCTCTTTCATCTTTCTCTCATGACTATCTGAAATATTTCCTTGTAAATTTTCTAATCTGTTCAGTTCTTTGGTGATTTTTACAACCGTTAAAATTGCCGTTTTCCAGCTATCCACTACGTCGGGATTATCTTTTTTTACTTCTTGCCAAGTGTCGTTTATACGGCGCTCTACGGCACTGAAACTTAAATCGTCCATTTCTTCAAGATTCAAAGACACAGGTATTCCCATAATTCTTGTATTAATCTTATTGTCCATTTTTAAGATACCTTTGCCGTATCGATTTTTTTTAAAATCCTTTCAATCTTAACTATGGCTTGTTCGGCGTTTTTTTCCATTTGGGCAAATTCGCTCATCTTTTGCGCGTATTTTTTGCGTTCCTGCTCATAAAAACCGAGAGTTTTGTTAAGAGATTCTATTTCGGCCTTGAGTTTTATATTCTCATAATTAAGTTTTTTTATGCTTTCAGCTACTTTTTTTATTTTTACGGACAAAATCTCCAAATTTCCCATGCCCATATTTTATAATTTGCTGATATATTTTTCAAGCAGATTTTTTTGTTTTGCCTGCTTTGCCGCTGATTGCATTCACTCGTATTTTTCAAGCAATTTCAACAACTTACGCCAATAACGGCACTAAAGGATGGCGTTCATGTTAATCTTAAAAATACTTGCTCATAGGCGCAATAATGCGGCTGTCGCAGACAAAACCGGATATTTAACGACAAAATAAAAAAAACTGCTATAGCAAAACATAGCAGTTTTTTATTCGTAAATTTTTATTATGCTTTATAAACTATTTTTCCGCCTACGATTGTGAGCACGGCTCCGCCTTGGAATTTTCTTCCTATAAAAGGCGAGTTTTTACTTTTTGAAACTATGCTTTCTTTTGTAAATTCATAAGAGTATTTAGGATCAATTACGGTTATATCCGCAATACTTCCTTCTTTTAAGCTTCCTCTTCCTTCAAGATTAAATATTTTTGCGGGATTTAAAGTCATTTTGGCTACGGCTTGGCTTAAAGACAAAACTTTTTTATCTACAAGCTCGTTTAATACAAGGCTTAATATGGTTTCAAAACCGATTATTCCGAAAGGCGCCAAATCAAATTCTTTATTTTTTTCCTCGGAGGTATGCGGAGCGTGGTCTGTGGCTATGCAGTCGATAGTTCCGTCGACAAGCCCCTGTTTTATAGCGTCGACGTCTTTTTGCTCCCTTAAAGGAGGATTCATTTTCGTATTTGTATCAAAAACTTTTACTATATCGTCGGTCAGCGTAAAATAATGCGGACAAGTTTCCGCCGTAACTTTTATGCCTTTCTTTTTCGCCTGACGAATCAAGTCTACCGAACCTGCCGTTGAAACGTGAGCTATGTGCAAATATCCGCCGGTAAGTTCGGCAAGCATGATATCTCTTGCTACCATAACTTCTTCGGCTTGCCCGGGTATGCCCCTTAAGCCCAATACCATCGAGCTTTTGCCTTCGTTCATAACGCCGTTTTTGCTAAGCTCTTTATCTTCGCTGTGGGAAATTACGGGAATTTTAAACATCTTTGTGTATTCCAAAGTACGGCGCATTATCAATGAATTTGAAACGGGAAGACCGTCGTCGCTTATTGCCACTATACCGGCTTTTTTTAGAACGCCGATTTCGGAAAGTTCTTCGCCTTGCGAACCTTTAGTTGCGCACCCTATAGGGAACACGTTTACAAGGCCTTCTTTCTGGGCTTTCAAAAGAATAAATTCTACTGCAGGAGCATTATCTATAGCAGGCTTCGTATTTGGCATGCAAAATACGGTAGTTATACCGCCTTTTGCCGCTGCCTGCGTGCCGGTTTTAATCGTTTCTTTGCCTTCCTGCCCGGGTTCTCTCAAATGCGAGTGAACGTCAATAAGTCCCGGAACGGCTATTTTGCCCGAGCCGTCGTAAATCTCATCGGCAGCTCCGGAAAGTTTTGAAACTATAACCCCGTTTTCAACGAAAATGTCTCCTGCGTAATCCTTGTTTTGCGAAGGGTCGATAATTCTTATGTTTTTAATTTGTAGCCGCATTTTTTTTCACCTTATTATTTGGTTTTAAAAGATATAATACCGCCATACGGACCGCGATTCCGTTTGTAACCTGTTCGTTTATCACGGCATTCGCGCTGTCTGCCACTTCGGAAGATATTTCTATTCCCCTGTTCATGGGTCCCGGATGCATAATTATCACGCCGGGCTTGGCTTTGGCAAGCCTTTCTTTTGTCACCTGATAAAGCGCGACGTATTCGTGAACCGACGGAAACAAATTTTCCTGCTGGCGTTCAAGCTGTATTCTTAAAATATTTACCACGTCGGCTTCTTTTATGGCTTCGTCCAAATCGTAATAAACTTTTACGCCCAAATCGGTAATGCTGGGCGGAATTAAAGTCGGAGGTCCTGCAACGGCGACTTGAGCGCCCATTTTAGTCAGCGCCCATATATTGGATTTTGCTACTCTTGAATGAAGTATGTCTCCTACAAGAAGAACTTTCAGCCCTTCGATTTTTTTCTTTTTTTCATACATTGTATAGAGATCAAGCAGCCCTTGCGTCGGATGTTCATGGAAACCGTCTCCGGCGTTTATTATCGAAGCGTTTAAATTTCTTGCAAGGATATCCGGAGCTCCGGCAAGAGAATGCCTGATAATAATATAATCCGCTTTCATGGCTTCCAAAGTTTTTCCGGTATCTATAAGACTTTCGCCTTTTACAACGCTTGATGTATTTACGGCAATGTTTACAACGTCTGCGGAAAGGCGTTTTGCGGCGATTTCAAAAGAAGTTCTTGTCCTTGTGGAAGGTTCGTAAAAAAGAGTTACGACGGTTTTTCCTATTAATGTCGGGGTTTTTTTAACAGACCTTGTGAAAAGGTCTTTAAACGGCTTTACTGAATCCAAAACTAACTGCAAATCTTTTTTGTCCAGATGTTCTAAACCAAGCAAATCTTTGCGGTTAAGAGACATATTCCCCTCTTTATTATAAAATAAAAACTTTGTCTTCGCCTTCCGCTTCTTTACACTGAACCTTTACTTTTCCTTTGGTCAAATGTTTAATGCCGACGTAATTGGCTTCTATCGGGAGTTCCCTGTATCCTCTGTCAACCAAAACAGCAAGCTGTATAGACTTAGGTCTTCCAAAATCCATCAACACGTCCAAAGCGGCTCTTACGGTTCTTCCCGTATATAAAACGTCGTCAACCAAAATTATGTTTTTCTGGCTTATGTCAAAAGCTATAACCGTATCTTTTATTACGGGCATATCCGAACCGAAATCGTCAAGATCGTCTCTGTAAAGGGTAATATCAAGCGTCCCGAAAGGAATCTGAGCCTCCGGAACTTTCGCAAGTCCGGCTATTTCGGATAAAATCCTTTTTGCTATAAAAACGCCCTTATTTTGTATTCCTACGACGGCAAGTTCCGAAAGATTTTTGTTTTTTTCGAAAATCTCTTTGGAAATTTTTTCTATAGCGTTTTTAAACGATTTGGAATCTAGTATTATTTCTTCCATTATTTCTTAAGTTCCTCTAAATATTTTTCAATCCCGTCTTTCTGAAGTTTTAAATCTTCTTTTATAACAGCTTCAGCCTGTTTCTTTTTATACTGAACGAGTTTTTCTTTTAACGAATCATCGCTTATTGCTATTATCTGAGCCGCAAGCACCGCGGCGTTTATCGCTCCTGCTTTGCCGATCGCTACGGTTGCCACCGGAACGCCTTTAGGCATTTGAACTATTGAGAAAAGAGAATCCATACTCGCAAGGTTCTTTCCTTCCATCGGAATACCTATGACCGGCAAAACGGTTTCAGACGCGACAACGCCCGGCAACGCTGCAGCCATTCCCGCTCCGGCAATAAAAACTTTTACGCCCGAAGAATGAGCGCCTGCTATGCACTGTTTTAAATGTTCCGTAGTTCTGTGCGCGGAGGCGACATTCAAACTGTACGACAAACCGAACTCTTTTAAAGTTTTTACGGTTTCATTTACAACCGCCAAATCCGAGCCTGAACCGACTACTATTGCAACATCTGTTTTTTCGCTCATTTTAAACTCCTGATCGCTTTTTGCGCTATATCTTTCCTGTAATGCATATTCTTAAAAGATATCAATTTCACCTGCGAATATACTTTGTCTATAGCGGATTTTATGTCTCCGGCAATCGACGTAACTCCGAGTACTCTGCCGCCGGCAGTGACAATCTTTCCGTTTTCAGACTTCGTTCCCGCATGAAATACTATCGTATTTTTCTCTTTAATATTTTCAAGCCCTTGTATTTCAAGCCCGGACTCAAATTTTCCCGGATACCCGCCGGAAGCCAAAACCACGCAAACCGCGGATTCTTTTTTCCATTTAATTTCAATATTTGAAAGTTTCTTATCGATAAGAGCAAGGCTTATATCCGTTAAATCCGTATCGAGCAAAGGCAAAACAGCCTGAGTTTCCGGGTCGCCGAAACGGCAGTTGAATTCCAAAACGTACGGAGTTTCTCCGTTCATAATCACGCCGACGTACAATACGCCTTTATAATTCAGTTTCTCGGCTTTTATACCGTCTATAACTTTTTTAATTATTGTATCTTCGACTTTTTTCGTAAGTTCAACGGTTGCCAAAGGAGCAGGCGCGTACGCGCCCATACCGCCCGTATTAAGACCTTCGTCATTATCGTTTATTCTTTTATGGTCTTGCGAAGCAGGCATTATTGAATATGACATTCCGTCGGTAAAAACAAGATATGAAAGTTCCTGCCCGTCTATATATTCTTCAATTATTATTCTTGTTCCCGCATCGCCCAGCGCCTTATCTTCCATCATGCTTTTAACGGCGTTTACCGCGTCGAGCCTGCCGGCGCACATATAAACGCCTTTTCCGGCTGCAAGACCGTCGGCTTTTACAACGACTTTTTTATTCTCTTCCCAATTTTCAAGATATTTTAGCGCGGCGCCGACGTTTGAAAAACTTTCGTATTGCGCCGTAGGCACATCGTATTTGCGCATAAACTGTTTGGAATATATTTTGCTGGATTCAAGCTTTGCCGCTTCTTTTGAAGGTCCGGCTATTTTAAGCCCTTTGCTCTCAAAAAAGTCGACTATCCCAAGCGCCAAAGGCACTTCGGGACCGACAAATGTAAAATCTATATTATTATTTATAACGAAATCCGTGAGTTTTGAAAAATCATCAACCGTGATATTCACATTTTGCGCGATTTCAGAAGTTCCGCCGTTTCCGGGAGCGCAATAGACTTCGTCTATTTTAGAACTTTGCGAAAATTCCCGACAAATAGCATGTTCCCGTCCGCCCGAACCTACAACTAAAACTTTCATTTAAACTCCGTATAACTACGCTGTTAACTGCTCATTGTCATTAAAATATGTATTTATCAAAAATCTTAACCGCAAGTATAAACATGATAAAAGATATTATCAAAGTTATAATCATGGCTTTCCAGCTTTGCTTTATAACCTCAGCCATTTTATTATTATTATTTGAACCGAGTTTGTTTGTTCGTAAATCAAACGCGTAATGGCTGCGTATTTCTTTACTTAAATCGGCGTATTCCGTAAAATCGGGACAAGAATCATTTTCCGCCATCCATCTTCTTTTGACCATACAAAAAACCGTGCCCTTGCCCTTTTCGTCAAGCCCATTATCTCCCTGATATAAACAATTAATGCAATGTCCCATACCGCCCCACCTTTTAAAAATATTAAAATTCTTGAAATTAGATATAATTTTACAAAATATTTCACAGATTTTACAATGTATATATATCTGCAAAATATTTTAGCTAAAAAAATTAAAATCGGTAAGAATTGTACGTGAAGTTTTTGTGAAATTATTTTACGTAGTCCACGGCGTTTTGGAAAATCACTTTTCCCCAACCGTGTTCTCCGTTAAAACTTTCTCTGGAAGGATGCTGAAGCGCGTAAACGTATCTTTCGGGATGGGGCATAAGACCAAAAACATTGCCTTTGTCGTTGGATATTCCGGCAATTTGCCGCATAGAACCGTTGGGATCTAAAGGATACTGCGGCTGCAACCCGTTTTTATCGCAATATCTGAAAACTATCTGGTTACTTTTATTTAAACTTTCCAAGAGAGATTTGCTCTCGGGAATAAATTTCCCCTCGCCGTGAGCAACGGGCAATGTTATAATATCGGGCAAGTTTCTAGACCATAAACATTTAATTTCAGCTGTATTTAAATTTCTAACTCCTAACTCCTCATTCCTAACCGTTTTTAAATACACCCAGCGGCACTCGAATTTATCGGAATCGTTATAGGAAAGAGTTGAAACTTGTTTAAAAAGTTTAGAATCGGGAAGCAATCCCATTTTTACCAATACCTGAAAACCGTTGCATATCCCTATTATAGGTCTGCCGCTTAAAGCGAATTTTTTAACTTTATCGCCAAGTTTGTTTTTAATTTCATTGGCTAAAATTTTCCCGGAAGCGATATCGTCCCCGTAAGAAAACCCGCCGGGAAACGCCAAAATATCATATTCGAATATTTTATTCTTGTTTTCAATCAATGCGTTTATATGAACTCTCTCGGCAAACGCGCCGCAAAGTTCAAAAGCCGCCTGCGTTTCATAGTCGCAGTTTGTTCCTGCTGTTCTTAAAATCAAAACTTTAACTTTTTTCATATCTTTCTATCCTTAATTATTTGTTGTCGTTTATTCGTAATTTGAAATTGCCTTTATGACTACCAATTAATCGTATTCTTCCAACAATTAAAAAGAACTTCCGATTTCTCTGAAAATTTTATTTTATTTTTTATGCTTTCAAATATTACTTTATTGTCTTCAGTAATGATGCCTATTTCCGCGTGTTTCACGCCTTTAAAAATTTCTTTGAATTTTTTTTCATTTTCGGGATTTACTTCTACGATAAACCTGCCGTTTGACTCGGAAAATAATATTTCGGCAGGAGTTAAAGACTTGATGACGGGCACTGCGTCAATATTTATTTTTACGCCTTTTTGTCCGGAGAAAGCCATTTCGCTTATTGCTACGGCAAGGCCGCCTTCAGAAACATCATGACAGGATTCTACAAGCCCTTTATTAATAGCGTCATAGACGCTTTTCATCAAAGGTTTGGACTGCGCAGGATAAACCGACGGAACAACTCCGCCTTTCATGTTTTTTATTTTGGAAAGAACCGAACCGCCAAGTTCGTTTCTCGTAACTCCCAAAATAAAAACTTTATTTCCGGATTGTTTAAAAGGCATTGTCACGGTATTTGCCGCATCGGGAATTACGCCCATAGCCGAAATCAAAAGCGCAGGCGGAATTGAATATTTTTTGCCGCCTATAGAATATTCGTTATGCAGACTGTCTTTGCCTGATATAAAAGGAACGCCGAAAGCCAGAGACATATCGTAACATGCGTTTGCCGCGCGGACTAAACTTCCCAGAATTTCAGGTTTGTTAGGATTTCCCCAGCAAAAATTATCAAGAACGGAAATTTTTTCTATGTCTGCTCCTACGGCGACTGCGTTTCTTAGAGCTTCTTCTATTGCGGAAGAAGCCATTTTATAAGTATTTATTTTACCGTACTGCGGATTTAAACCGTTGGACAAAACTATTCCTTTTTTTGTGCCTTTAACTAACGTATAAGGATAAATTACCGCGGCATCTCCGGGACCAGAAACCTCTATTGACGTCCCCTGTAAAGGTTTTATAACAGTCTGTCCCTGAACTTCGTGGTCATATTGCCGTACAATCCACTCTTTGGAACAAACGTTCAAATCCGAAAGGGCGGATTTTAAAGTTTTTAATATTTCGGCAGCGCTCATTTTTACGGGTTTTTGCTCTTTTTCGTCGGCAATTTTATAAACCGCCGGACGCACGGGTTTAGGCACTCCGTTATGTAAAAACTCCATATCCATATCAGCGACAATGTCTTTATTGTAAACAAGCGTAAGTTTTTTATCGTTTGTAAATCTTCCGACAAAAACCGCTTCGACGTTCTCTTTTTCAAAAATTTCAATTATTCTTTTCTTGTTTTTCGCAGGCACGGCAAAAACCATTCTTTCCTGCGCTTCCGAAATCCAAATTTCCCAGGGACTAAGCCCATCGTATTTTAACGGCACTTTATCAAGTTCCACATATGCGCCTGTCTTCTCGCCAAGCTCCCCTATCGCGCTTGAAAGGCCGCCGGCGCCACAATCGGTAACGGCTCTGTAAAGATTCAAATCCCTGGCTTTAAGCATTGTATCCAAGACTTTTTTTTCTACTATGGGGTTTCCTATCTGAACCGCGCTTACGTCGGACTCTTTATCAAGCTGAACAGACGAAAAAGTCGCTCCGTGTATGCCGTCTCTGCCGGTTCTGCCTCCGACAACTAAAATTAAATCTCCTGATTTTACGGTTTTATTTATATATTTTTTCGGCATTATACCCATTGTGCCGCAATAAACCAAAGGATTCGCCATATAGCCGTCGTCAAAATAAACAGAACCGTTGACAGTCGGTATTCCCATTCTGTTGCCGTAATCGCGCACGCCGGAAACAACGCCTTTTGCGATTCTTTTAGGATGATGCATTCCGTCAGGCACATCCGATAATTTCGTATTAGGATTTCCAAAACAAAATACGTCGGTATTTGCCACGGGTTTTGCGCCAAGACCTACTCCCAAGATATCTCTTATAACTCCGCCTATTCCGGTAGCCGAACCGCCGTAAGGCTCCAATGCCGACGGATGATTATGCGTCTCAACTTTAAACGCGGCGCCGTTTTCCGAGTCAAACTCTATAACGCCCGCATTGTCTTTAAAAACAGACCAGCACCATTTTTTATCTAATTCCATAGTAGCTTCAAAAATGGTCTCTTTTAAAAGATTTTCGTAAACTCTTTTTTTCTTTTTGCCGTTATGTTCTTCCGTATATTCGATTACTCCGGTAAGCGTTTTATGTTTGCAATGTTCGCTCCAGGTTTGGGCTATTGTTTCAAGTTCGACGTCGGTAGGATTTCTTTTTAATCTTCTGAAATAATTTTGAACGGCTTTCATTTCCTCAAGAGAAAGAGAAAGCACGTTTTTCCTGCTTAGTTCTATAAGCTGATTGTCCGATAACGGTAAAATTTCAATTATGGCGCAGTTTGTTTTACAATTCATTTTATTTTATATTCCTGTATAAGTGTATTTGCCAACAGTTTTGTGGCAATAGTATTCAAAATTTTCTGTGAAAGATTTCCGTAAAGGTAATATTTATGTCCGGTTTTAACTTTTATTTCTTCTTTTATTCCCAAATCTTTGACGGCTTTTGCGACGCTTTCTGAGACTGTGTCGGTAACGCCTTTTTTGTACCAGACCTCTATAACGGAAAGTTTGGAATTAACAGCCGAGCGACTACCGCCGGTTTCGATTTTTTTTACCAACGGTTTTTCGGTTATTTTATCGCTTAATAATTCTTCGGCTATTTCGTTTGCCTGCGCCGGATTTATTTCTCCGTGTATCTCATAAACTTGCGAGTATGAGACTTTCTCGACTTGTTTTATGCCAAGACCTGAAATTTCAGATAATGTATGTTCTCCGTGAACGTCCTTGAAACCCTTCTTGGAACTTATTTCAATCTGATACATAAAAATTTCCTTTTTTATTTGTAAAAACAGATCCCCGGTTAAAATTTCTTACCTGTCAGCTTTTCATAAACGTCGACATATTTTTCCATCGTTTTTTCTACAATTTCTTTAGGGAGCTCTGGAGCAGGAGAAGCCTTGTCCCAATTAATTTTTTCAAGATAATCGCGGACGTATTGTTTGTCTAAACTATCCTGCGATTTTCCTTCCTGATATTTTTCAACTTCCCAAAATCTTGAAGAATCGGGAGTAAATATTTCATCTATTAAAATCAGCTTATCGTCATAAAAACCGAATTCGAGTTTGGTATCCGCAAGAATTATTCCTTTGGATAAAGAATAATCGTTGACTTTCCTGTAAAGCTCTATTGAATATTTTTGCAAAGCTTCCGCCGTTTCTTTTCCGACGCGATTGACTGTTTCGGCAAAAGAAATATTTTCATCGTGTTTTCCGCCTTCCTCTTTGCTTGACGGCGTAAAAACAGGCTCGGGCAATTTTGACGATTCCTTAAGTCCGTCCGGAAGTTTTATGCCGCATACTGTTTTTGATTTTTGGTATTCTTTCCAGCCCGACCCTCCGAGATAACCGCGGACTATGCATTCAATGTCAACCCTGTCCGCCTTTTTTACTATCATAGATCTGTCGCGTAAATATCCGTATTGTTTTAAGGCTTGCGGAAATTGCTCAAAATCGCCTGTTATTATATGGTTTGGAATAACACCCTGGACAAAATCAAACCAGAACATCGAAAGTTTATGCAAAACTTTCCCCTTATCCGGAATAAGCGTCGGAATAACGTAATCAAACGCCGAGATTCTGTCCGAAGCGACAATTAAAAAACTTTGCCCCAAATCGTAAACATTTCTGACCTTGCCTTTGTGTACTAAAGGCAGATTAATATTGTCTTCCTGGTTAGACATTTTTGTTTTCTCTCAATATACCGACCTCAATCCTTCGCTATCTGCGGTTTATTCGGTTTTAGCGGCGCACGTTCTGGGATGCCTGACATCCTTACCGTGAACCATAAAAATTACGTCTTCGCTGATATTTGTCGCGTGATCGCCGATTCTTTCAAGACTTTTGGCGACAAGCATTAAATCAACGGCTCTTTCTATTGTGTCCGGTTCGGTAGATTTTGTCATGTATACTTTTAAATCTTTAAAAACGGTATCTTTTAAATTGTCAACTTCGTCGTCTTTGACAAGCACGGAATTGGCAAGCTCCACGTCGTTAGTATTAAAAGCCTTGATGCTATCCGTTACCATCTGCTGGACTATATCGGACATTTTCGGAATATCTATAAGAGGTTTGAGTTCGGGATATTTTATTAAATTAACGGCTCTTTCGCTTATATTTACGGCTTCATCGCCCATTCTTTCCAAATCAGTGCTGATTCTCGCGGCAGACGTAATAAAACGCAAATCCGTTCCGACAGGCTGGTTTAACGCCATAAGCTTTAAACATTTATCGTCAATAACTATTTCCTGAATATTAACTTCTTTTTCCAGACAAAAAACCGTATCGAACAATTTCAAGTCTCTTTTTACAAGCCCGTTGATTGTGGTTTTTATCATCTCCTGAACAAGATCGCTCATGTCCAAAAGACATTTTTTCAAGTCGTTCATTTCCACTTCAAAGTGCCTCATAGTTTCCCCCAATTATTCGTAATTCGTAATTGCCATTATCCGAATCTTCCGCTCACATAATCGTTTGTTTCTTTTTTAGCGGGATTTGTAAATATTTTTTCGGTTTTATCAAATTCTATAAGATCGCCCAAAAGCATAAAAGCCGTATCGGCAGAAACCCTCGCCGCCTGCTGCATATTGTGCGTCACTATGACTATCGTGTATTTATCTTTAAGCTGCAGCATCAACTCTTCTATTCTCTGTGTCGCGACAGGATCAAGAGACGAGCAAGGTTCGTCTAAAAGAATAATTTGCGATTTTACAGCTATAACTCTTGCTATGCAAAGCCTCTGCTGCTGCTCTAAAGTAAGTTCGAGAGCGGATTTTTTCAGTTTATGTTTTATGTCATCCCAAAGTAAAACAGACTTAAGACTTTCTTCAACCGTTTCGTCAATGAGACTTTTTTTAGACTCTATCCTGTTGACTTTCAAACCGAAAGCCACATTCTCATAAATAGAAATCGGAAAAGGATTCGGCCGCTGAAAAACCATACCGACATTTCTGCGTAAAACTTCAACATCGGCTCTGCTGTCGTAAACACTTTTTCCGGAGATAATTATGTCGCCTTCCGTACGCACGCCTTCAATAGTGTCATTTATTCTGTTTATGGCGCGCAAAAGAGTAGATTTACCGCAGCCCGAAGGACCTATCATTGCGGTAATACGCTTTTCCTCAATAGCGATATTTATATTCTTAAGCGCAAGAAAATCCGTGTACCAAAGATTAAAATTTTTTATTTGTATTTTTATTGCCAAATCAAAACTCCAATTTATAATTAACAATTTAAAACAAATTTGTTAATTATTATTTGTAAATTGTTAACTGCCGTTATTATCCAAATCTGCCTGTAATATAGTCTTCCGTCTGTTTCTGCTTCGGCGAAACAAACATAGTTCCCGTTTTATCAATTTCTACAAGTTTTCCCATAAGGAAAAACGCAGTTCTGTCGCCTACTCTTGAAGCCTGTTTTACGTTATTCGTCACAAGGACGATAGTATATTTTTCTTTCAACTCTATCATAGATTCTTCTACTTTCGCAGTTGAAATAGGATCAAGTCCGGAGCAGGGTTCGTCAAATAAAATAACTTCGGGATTTATCGCTAATATTCTTGCTATGCAAAGCCTTTGCTGCTGGCCGCCGGAAAGTTTCATTCCCGAAGAGTTAAGCCTGTCTTTAACCTCGTCCCATAAAGAAGCGTCTTTCAAAGCCTGTTCTACAACAGCGTCCATTTCGTTTTTTTTAGAAACAAGCCCGAGTCTTTTAGGCGCGTAAACTATATTTTCATAAATCGTCATAGGCAAAGGTATGGGCATTGCGAAAAGCATTCCGACGCGTTTCCTGAGTTTTTCCATATTCATATTAAAAATATTTTCATCGTCGAGATATACAGTGCCTTTACGCGAATAACTAGTGTTTAAATCGCTCATTCTGTTAAGAGTTCTTAAAAAAGTGGTTTTGCCGCTGTTTGCGGGGCCTATAATAGTCAGTATCTCGTTTTTGACAACGTTGATATCCAACGATTCCAAAACGCATTGTCCGCCATAAAAACAACTTAAATTTTCAACTTTTATTTTATCCATTTTTACCTGCAGAGACAATTTGAAAAGTTGAAAGTTAAAAGTGGAAATAATGAGTTTTTGCTTTGCAAAAACATTTAATCCGTTTCGGCTTCGCCGAAACACAATATTTACACTCTACACTTTTCACTCTTCACTTTGTCGTTAAAATTACCATTTTCTGCGTTTTCTGAAATATATTCTTGCTATTATAGCGATTAAGCTCATCGATAAAACCATCATTAATAAAACCAAAGCCGTGCCGAAAATTATGTTTTTGGGCATACCCGGTATCTGGGTTGAAATAATATACAAATGGTACGGTAAAGCCATAACCTGGTCAAAAGCGGACGTCGGAAGATGCGGAACATAAAAAGCCGCCGCGGTAAACATTATCGGCGCGGTTTCTCCCGAAATTCTTGCTATGCTTAAAATCGCTCCCGTTAAAATTCCCGGCAAAGCATTAGGCAAAACAACATGCCTTATAGTCTGCCAGCGGCTTACGCCTAAAGATAAGCTTGCTTCCCTGAAAGAATACGGCACGCTGTTTAGCGCGCCTCTTGCCGTAGTTATAATTACCGGTAACTCCATTATAGCCAAAGTTAAGGCTCCGGCAATAATCGACACGCCGAGTTTTAAAAACATTACGAAAATTCCGAGCCCGAACAACCCGTATACTACCGACGGAACGCCCGCAAGATTTACGATCGCAAGTTTTATTATTCTTGTAAGCAGATTGTCTTTCGCATACTCGTTTAAATATATAGCCGCGCAAACACCTATCGGCAAAGTGACGGCAATAGCGCACATAACTATCGAAAGTGTTCCTATTATAGCGGGAAGAATACCTCCGCCTCTCATGCCGTTTTTGGGCATAGAAGTTAAAAATTCCCATGTTATCGCCGAGGCGCCGTTTTTTATAATAATAAAAATAATGACTGCCACCGGAATAATGGCAAGTATCGTCGCGCAAAATAAAATCGAATATGAAATTTTCTGTGATAGTTTAGGATTTAGTTTAAACATTTTTAACACCAAATTACAAATAACAATTTTGGAGCGGCAAAGCCGCAAATTATATGCGCGCAAAGCGCGCTCAACAATTGTTCATTATTAATTGTTAATTGTTAATTACTTCTTGCTTTTTCCCAAAAATAAGTCCGCTATAAAATTTACTATAAACGTAATAATAAACAGAACAAGCCCTATGGCAAATAACGCCCTGTAATGCATTCCGCCCCGGACTGTCTCGCCCATTTCGGCTGCAATAGTCGCCGTCATCGTACGAACAGGCTCAAAAATAGAACTAGGTATATGAGCCGCGTTTCCGGTTATCATCATAACAGCCATAGTTTCACCGACAACGCGCCCTATCCCGAGCATTACCGCTGCGATAATTCCGGGCATTGCCGCTTTTAAAACTATGCGGCGTATCGTCTGCCATTTAGTCGCGCCGAGCGCCAACGCTCCTTCTTTATACGACCACGGAACCGAACGTATAGCGTCTTCGGATATGGTAACTATAGTAGGCATTGCCATAAACGCAAGCATTATAGAACCTGAAAAAGCAGTAAGCCCCGTAGGAAGATCAAAAATAGTTCTTACAAGAGGAACAAGCGTAACCATGCCGACAAAACCTATAACAACGCTTGGAACCGCAGCCATAAGTTCTATAAAAGATTTCAAAACGTCTCTCACTCCTTTGGGAGCAATTTCGGAAATGTATAACGCAGCCATAATGCCTATAGGAACCGCAATTACACAAGCGCCAGCGGTCACTAAAAGAGAACCGACTATCATGGAAAGTATGCCGAATTGCGCCGGATCAGAGGTAGGATACCACAATTTTCCGGCTATAAAACTTATAACGCCGTATTCTTTAAAAAACGCAAAGCCTTCTTTAAGCAAAAAACCGAATATAAGCGTGACAAAGACTATTGCCAGTATTCCGCAAAAAAATATTATTTTTTCAATGATAGTATCAATTATTTTACGTTTCAAAAGCGACCCCTCACCCTCAAGCTCCGCTTGTCCCTCTCCCGCAAGGGGCGAGGGAATAAAAATATTTTACATGTTATATTTTATTTATTACTTGTCTTGTTTATCGGCACAAAATCAGTTTCAGCTACGATTTTTTGCCCTTCGTCTGATAAAGCGTACTCTATAAATTTTTCAACAACGTCGTGAGGATCGCCGTCGGTATAAAGGTATAAAGGCCTTGAAATCGGATATTGTCCCGTCATTACGTTTTCGACATTCGGGTAAAAATATTCGCTGTTTTCGTTTATCGCGACTAAAACCGCTTTGACCTTATCGTTGATATAACCCATTCCGACATATCCTAAGGCGTTAGGGTTTTGATAGACTTCGTCATATATTGCCTGAGACGACGGCATAAGCAATGCGCGCGGAGAGAATTCTTCTTTCGATTTTTTATCTTTATGCCTTAAAACGTGTTCTTTAAAAAACATATGCGTGCCGGAATTGCTTTCGCGGGAAAGAATAACTATTTTTCTGTCTTCCCCGCCGATTTCTTTCCAGTTTGTAATCTTTGCCATAAAAATATCCCGTAACTGTTCCAAAGTCAACTTATCCACGGGATTATTTTTATTTATAAGTATCGCCAAACCGTCAAGACCTACCATATGTTCAACGGGATTTATATTTTTTTCCGTAGCTTTAATTTTTTCTTTTTCCTCTATTTCTCTTGACGACATCGCTATATCGCAAGTGTTGTTTAACAGAGCCGCAAAACCGGTTCCCGAACCGCCGCCGGTAACGCCTATATTACATGAAGGGTTATTTTCCACAAACCTTTCAGCCCAAACCTGAACAAGGTTAACTATGGTATCCGACCCTTTTATTTGTATAGACGCCGCATACTCCCCGTCTTTTCCGGCAGGACGGGAACAGGAAGATATAAAAAAAGCAAAAAAACACAAAACAAATATACAAAATTGTTTCATTATACCCCTTAATGAAAACAAAATTTAAAAACATATAAAATATAACATATAAAAAGTAATATATAACGTCTTGCATTATATTACATTTTATATGTCTTTACTTGCCGTTTAAGAGGCGTAGTATTTGCCGTTAAAGGCAAAGTATTTTTGCGTTTAGGCGACGCCTGCGACAGCCGTTGTCGTTAAAGGCTTAAAAATTGACAAAAGCAAGATGTTAATCATATCTTTTGTCATACCGACGAAAGTCGGTATCCATGTTTATTATTAACTGAGACCCCGTTTTTCAACGGGGTGACACTTCGTGTCAATTTTATTAAGACGCTATAAATTTATTCCCATTCGATGGTTGCCGGCGGTTTGTTGGAAATATCGTAAACTACTCTGTTTGCGCCTTTTACTTCATTTATAATTCTTGAAGATATTCTGCCGAGCAAATCATAAGGAAGTTTTACCCAGTCCGCAGTCATGGCGTCTTCAGAATTTACTGCTCTTAAAACTATAACGTGTTCGTATGTTCTCACATCGCCCATAACGCCTACTGTTTTTACGGGTAAAATTATGGCAAAAGACTGCCAGATTTTTTCGTACAGACCGGCTTTTCTTATCTCCTGCGTGACTATATAGTCCGCTTCCTTTAAGATCCTGAGCTTTTCTTCGGTTATTTCTCCGATACACCTTACTGCAAGTCCCGGACCCGGAAAAGGCTGTCTGTTTATGATTTCGTCGGGAATATTAAGTTCCCTGCCCAAAATTCTGACTTCGTCTTTAAAGAGAAATTTCAAAGGCTCAACCAGCTTCATTTTCATTTTTTCCGGAAGCCCGCCGACATTGTGATGGCTCTTTATCGCGACTTTCGCGCCTTTAACTGAAATGCTTTCAATGACGTCAGGATAAATTGTTCCCTGAAGGAGGAAATCTATTCCTTTTAATTTAGCAGCTTCTTTGTCAAAAACTTCTATGAAAGTGTGTCCTATTATCTTTCTCTTATGCTCCGGGTCTGTTACGCCTTTAAGCCTTCCAAGAAAAAATTTTCTCGCGTCAACCATAATAAGGTTTTTACCAAACTTTTTCCCGAATATTTTTTTTACCCTGTCATTTTCGCCGAGTTTTTGCAAACCATGATCGACAAAAACGCATACAAGCCGTTTTCCTATAGCTTTATGAAGCATAACCGCCGCGACTGACGAATCAACCCCGCCGGAAAGAGCGCATAAAACTTTACCCTTGCCGACCTGATTTTTGATTCTTTTGACTTCATCGACAATATAAGATTTCATTGTCCAGTCGCGCTTGGAACCGCATATGCCGAATATAAAGTTTTGAAGAATTTTTCTGCCGTGCACGGAATGTTTTACTTCGGGGTGAAACTGAACGCCGTATATCTTATCTTTAACGTTTTCTATGGCGGCGTAAGGAGAATTTGATGATTTTGCGGTTATTTTAAAATTTTTCGGCATTTTGGAAAGTTTGTCGCCATGGCTCATCCACAGCGTTTCCCCGCGGCTAAGCCCCTTTAACAATTCGCTTTTGGGGTTTACGTTTATCAAAGCCAGACCAAATTCCCTTTTATTTGACGGGCTTACTTTGCCGCCGAAAAGTTCGGCTATAAGCTGCATTCCGTAACAAATACCCAAAACAGGAACGCCGAGTTCCCAGATTTTCGGGTCCGGGTGAGGAGCGCCTTTAGAATAAACGCTGTCATAACCGCCGGAAAGTATTACGCCTTTCAAATCTCTTAAATTTTCCAAATCTGCTAAAGATTTATTTCCGGGATATATTTCGCAGTAAACTTTCTCTTCCCTTATACGCCTTGCTATAAGCTGCGTATACTGAGAACCGAAATCTAAAATTAAAATCATTTAATTTGTTTCCGTTTTCATTTTATCTGTTTCTGTAGAAGCAGTTGTTTCTTTTACTTTTGAGTTATTTCCGTATTTATTGGGTTCTACTGGAGGCAATACGCACAAAATAATTATAGCAATCCAACCTAAAATAGGAATAAGAACTATCAACTGAAGCCAACCTGATTGATTAATATCGTGGAGCCTTCTTGCACAAATTGCAATAGAAGGAATAAATAATGCCAACGATATAATAAAATTTATAACACCTAAGTGAAGTATGGATAGAATTAAGCTAATTATAAAACAAACCAAAACAAAATACCAATACTGAGGTCTGCTTGCACGTCCTTCAAAATTAACATACTGTTTTGTTACAACTTCCCAAAAATAAAGCTTAAACCATGCCATAAACTTGTCCATAGACTTCCTCCTTTTAATTGAACTACCGTACTATTATACTAAATTTTCGCCGAAGTTATGATTTTTTGAGCCTGATACTTGCCTTTTCTGTCGGCATACGATATTTCACACATTTCGTCCGGGCCTAAAAAAAGAACCTGGGCAATACCTTCATTGGCATATACTTTTACCGGCAAAGCCGTAGTATTTGCTATAGAAAGAGTTACATACCCTTCCCACTCCGGCTCAAACGGCGTTACATTTACAAAAATGCCGCACCTTGCGTAAGTAGATTTACCGAACGCTATTGTGACAATGTCTCTCGGTATTCTAAAATACTCTATAGTTTTTCCCAAAACAATTGAGTTGGGCGGGATTATTATGTAATCTTTTACTTTTATGGGTTCAAACAGCCTTTCGGCTGAATTTTTAGGGTCAAGCGCTTCAACACTTCCTTGGCCTTCCTGTCCGGTACGGACTTTCATAACCATAAACTCGTCTGACAAACGCATATCGTAACCATAAGACGAAGTGCCGAAAGATATAACGCCTTTACCGTCTATTTGTTTTATTTGCCCGGCTTCAAACGGCTCTATGATTTTCTTATCAAGAGCCATCCGTTTAATCCATTTATCGCTTTTTACCATAAATCCCTTTTTTAACGACAAAGTGAAAAGTGAAGAGTTAAAAGTTAAGATGTGTTTTTGCTTTGCAAAAACCTAAACTCTGTTTCGGCTTTGCCGAAACACAATATTTTCACTTTACACTTTTAACTTTCTACTTTGTCGTATACTACCAGCATTTACTATATCCGCAGTCCCTGCACACAACGCACCCTTCGGAAAAAGTAAGCATCTCTCCGCATTCCGGACATTGCGGGCATGAACCTGAAAAATTATTTTTTATATCCGAAGAATACGACGCCGAAGGGCGGCTATTTTCTTCAACCGGAGCATACGGCTCGGAATTTATCACTTCCTCGGTAAAAAGAGCCGGAGTTTGTTTTTCTTTTGCGTAAGCTTCGAGGGCTTTTGCAACCGCGTCCGCGCAAGACAATATAGCTCCGCCTTCGGCCAAAGTCGGCGACGGACATCTTATGCCTTTTAACTGATTTATTATATCCTGCTGATTAACGCCGGAACGCAATGCCAAAGAAATCATACGGGCGACCGCTTCAGACTGGGACGACGTACAGCCTCCTGATTTACCGAGCTGCGTAAACAACTCGCACGCTCCCTGCTCATCTTCATTTATCGTAACATACATCTTTCCGCAGCCCGTATGCATTAAAAACGTGAATCCCATTGTTTTTTTAGGCCTGGTTCTCGGCTTTTTTTCTTTAATTTCTCCTTGAGACTGAACGGTTTCTTTTTTATTTGCCAGATTTAAAACCTGTAAATCCCTGCTGCCGTCGCGGTAAACCGTTACGCCTTTGCAAGCCATTTTATACGAAAGCATATAAACTTTTTTTACGTCTTCTTTAGTAGCGGAATTAGGAAAGTTTACGGTTTTTGACACGGCATTGTCCGTAAATTTCTGGAAAGCCGCCTGCATTCTTATATGGTCTTCGGGCGTAATGTCCTGAGCGGTGACGAAAACTTTTTTTATTTTTTCCGGAACTTCTTTTAACCCGTGCACGCTGCCTTTTTCGGCAATTTTATCCATAAGTTCGGCGGAATAAAATCCCTGTTCTTTTGCGACTTTTTCAAAATGAGGGTTCACTTCGTACATTTCCGCGTTATCCAGACAATTTGCCCTTTTATAGACAAGCGCAAAAATAGGTTCTATACCGCCCGAAGCCGACGCTATAATGCCTATTGTGCCTGTCGGAGCAATAGTCGTGGTAGTAGCGTTTCTTATAGGATTTCCTTTGCCGTATATACTTTGTTTAAAATTCGGGAAAGCTCCTCTTTTAAGAGCAAGTTCTTCGGAAGCTTCGTGCGACTTGGATTGTATAAAACCCATAACTTTTTCCGCAAGCATTAAAGAATCATGCGAACCGTACGGTATGCCTAAACTTAAAAGCATATCAGCCCATCCCATAACGCCAAGCCCGATTTTTCTGTTAGAACGCGTGGTCTCGCCGATTTTTTGTATCGGATAATTGTTCATGTCTATAACATTATCCAAAAAATGAACCGCCGTTTTAATAATACTCTCAAGCCTTTCCCAGTCAACCTGTCCCTCTTTTACAAAATGACTTAAATTTATCGATCCTAAATTGCAAGACTCGTAAGGGAGAAGCGGCTGTTCGCCGCATGGGTTTGTCGATTCAATAAGCCCCGCTTCGGGAGTAGGATTAGCGTCGTTCATCCTGTCTATAAAAACTATACCCGGCTCGCCGTTTTTCCACGCCTGATCGACTATTTTATTGAAAACTTCTTTTGCGTTAAGCGTTCCCGCCGCTTCTTTAGTGCGCGGATTATAAAGATTATAGTCAGTCTCTTCTTCCAAAGCCTCCATAAACTCTTTTGTCACGGCCACGGAAATATTGAAATTATTGAGGCTGTCGTTTCTGTCTTTACAGGTAATGAAGTCTAAAATGTCCGGATGATCAACGCGAAGCATACCCATATTCGCGCCGCGTCTTGTTCCGCCCTGTTTAATGGCTTCCGTAGCGGCGTTAAAAACCTGCATAAAAGATACCGGTCCCGAAGACACGCCGCTTGTGGTTTTTACATTATCATTTTTAGGACGCAGCCTTGAAAAAGAAAATCCAGTTCCGCCGCCCGACTTATGTATAAGAGCGGTATTTTTAAGGGTTTCAAATATAGAATCCATTGAATCTTCTATCGGAAGCACAAAACACGCCGAAAGCTGCTGTAAATGCCTGCCTGCGTTCATCAAAGTCGGAGAGTTAGGCAAAAAATCAAGGGACGACATAGCCAAATAGAATTCTTTGATCAAAAACGCCAAATCCGCGTCTTTATCATATATTTTATCAGCCTGGGCAATATTTTCGGCCACTCTGTAAAATAAATCTTCCGGTTCTTCAATTATATTGCCGTTACTGTCTTTTCCTAAATATCTTTTTTGCAAAACCGTAAGCGCGTTTTTTTCAAGTTTTGCACTGTTTTCGGAAATAAGCTCCTCTTTAGTGTTTTGTGCCATTTTCAACCCCCAGATTAACAACAATTAACAATTTACAATTGACAAATTAATTAAAACTTCAAAGCTGCCTTATTACTACAGCCGTTTTTAATTGTTATCTGTTATTTGTTATTTTTCAATTGTCTTTTTATATGTTCTTTTTTAAGTTTTTTAAGTTCGGCCATAAAAGTGTCTATGTCGCCGAATTTTCTATATACCGAAGCAAACCTTATATACGCCACAAGGTCTACGTCCCAAAGTTTATCTAAAATTTTCTGTCCTATAACGCTTGACGGTATTTCCATAACGTATTCGCCTGTCAGCTCGTTTTCTATTTCGCTTACGATTTTGTCTATTGTTTCAACGGCAATAGGACGTTTGCGGCACGCTCTGTCTATGCCTTCCCAAATCTTTTTTCTGTCAAAAGGCTGCCTGCTTTGGTCAGATTTAACAACCATAAGGCTTATTTCTTCAGGCCTTTCAAAAGTGGTATACCTTTTTTTACAGCCGGAACATTCTCTGCGCCGCCTTACGGCAGGCAAATGTTCAATCGGGCGGGAATCAAGCACTTGGTCTTCAAAACTTCCGCAAAAAGGACATTTCATTTTTTTGCTCTTAATTTTTTTTAAATTTTACTGGTCGACAAAACTACCCGTAGTGGCAAAAATAATGTTACAACATACGTATAGATTTGTCAATGATTTTTTTTTAGAAATTTTTTCGAGGAATTATTTTCTACAGGTTAGGTTTTGCAGGTTATACAAAACTACGGGTTGATATGTCAAGATTGCTTTTTCGTTTTGTTTATTCAAGCGCCGAGCGCATTCATTAAAAATTTTTAAAACAGTTTGCGGAACTTGCGGCAAATAAAGGCTTATAAGGTTGCCGCTTCGGACAGTCCTCAAGATTTTTAAAAATTTTTAATTCATAAGCCACGCTAATGCGCTTTACATAAACAAAACAGGGTTTTTAAAGACAAAAATTTATAAATAAATTCCAGTAATTTTCTCTCTCAACAGCCTCGGAAAGAAGAAGCACAAAATTTACGATATTAAAGCTTTTTTGCACCTTCTTTGGCTTTTTGAACGCCTTCGCTGTTACTCTGTATATGAGGTTTGTATTCAGTGGAAAAAGCTCCCATCTCTTTTTTGTAGTTTTCGTTTGTATATATAGAGTTGTTATACTGCTTGATTCCCGGAAGCTCAGAAACAAAAGCTTTTATTTCTTCCCATCTTTTTGAAAGAAACTTAATAAAAGATACCACTTTAGGATTTTTCATAAACTCATTATAATATTCCTGAACTTTTTTTGCTATTGCCTGTTCGTCCTGGTTAGGTTTAGGACCTGTATTTTGCGCTTGCTGCGGTTTCGCTTGTTGCGGTTTCGGCTTTGCCGTCTGTGCCTTTACGCCTCTTTCTTTATTTTCATTTACAGAAACATTATCGTTACCGGATTCATTAAATTTACTCGCATTTGCGCGAGTTTTCCTTTCGTTTCCTATGTAGACAAAACTATTTTCATCCTCGTCTTCATTCTCATTTACGGATGCAGTCTTATTATCTTCCGAATCTTTGCGCTCGTCAGCAACGGTTTTCGTTTCTTCGCTTACATTTTCGTCGTTATTTTTATTTACGGCCGCCGTTTTATTATCTTCCGAATTTTTGCGCTCGTCAGTAACGGTTGTCGGTTCTTCGCTTGCATTTTCGTTCTCATTTTCATTTACGGACGCCGTATTATCATCTTCCGAGTCTTTGTGCTCGTCAGTAACGGTTGTCGTTTCTTCGCTTACATCATTTTCGTCGTCATTTTTATTTACGGAGGCCGTCTCATCTTCAGAATTTTTGTCTTCAACCATAACAACAACTCCGTCTTCGTAGACCATATAATCTTCCGCATGCAAAAAAGACGGGATAAAAACGCTCATAATAAATACCAAACATACGGCGATAGAAAAATGTCTTTTCATAATTTTTCTCCTCTTAATTTTTTTCCATGTCTTTAGAAATCAAATATTTTAAAATAAACGGAGTCACAAAAGTCGTAAGCATTATTACGGCAACCAAAGCGCTGTAATCATCGGAACCGAAAACTCCGTTTTTTAAACCTATACCGGCAAAAATCAAACCCACTTCGCCTCGAGGAACCATTGAGACTCCGACTAAAAGTTTGTTGATTCCTTTTTTTAAAACAACAAAACCCGCGACGGCTTTTCCTATAAACGCTACAATAAAAAGTATGGCGGTAAGCAAAAGAATCATTCTGTTAGATTCTATAAACGGATTGAAAACGCTTAAATCAACCTGTGTTCCCATCAATACAAAAAATACGGGAACAAAAAATACGTAAAGAGGCTTAACGCCGTTTCTTATTTCAGCCTTATAATTTGTCGATGACAGGACAAGCCCCGCGGCAAATGCCCCGACTATCGGCGCAAGGCCGACTTTTGACGCCAATGCCGATATTATTAAGCAAAAAGCCACTGCCATTACAAAAATTACTTGCTCTTGTTTCATTTTCGAAATAAATCTAAATAAAGTCGGCGCTATAAGCAGCCCCGCCCCTACTGACAGAATCAAAAATAATACCGCCATTCCGCTTACATGAGCAATCGTTCCTGCTGTAACTGTTCCGCCGGATACAAGTTTCAAAACCACGGCAAGTATGACAAGACCTATTACATCGTCAATAACCGCCGCGCCCAAAACAATTTTGGCTTCCTGCGTTTCTATTCTTTTTAAATCCATAAAAACTCTGGCGGTTATCCCAACTGATGTCGCAGTAAGCACAGCGCCCGCAAAAATCGCCTGAGTAGTACTGAAACCAAAATACAAAAACACATAGTAACCGGATATGTAAGGCAAAAATACTCCGACAAACGCAACAGCGGCAGCCCATCCTCCGGCTTTGGCAAACTCTTTTATATCCGACGAAAGACCTACTTCAAAAAGCAAAATAATTGCTCCGAGTTCGGCAATGCTTGATAAAACATGCGTTTCCGATACAAACCCAAAAACGCTCGGACCTATTATCACGCCTGCAAGAAGCTCTCCGACTATCGCGCTTTGGCCGAACCGCACGGCAATTTCGCCAAAAAGCTTCGCAGCAATAAGTATAACGGCAATAGCCATCAAAAAAGCATAAATTTCGTGCATCTCAACTATTCCTTATGAAGATTTAAAATTTCAATAAAATCTTCCGGAACTTCAAAGCCGGCTTTATCAGCCTTTGCAATTTTGTCTTTTTGCTTTATTGTAAGATATTTTAAAGAAATTGTATAGTCATTTTTTAATCGGAAAAAAGTTTTGGAATTCTTTTTGAAATTTTTTGGCACGCCTGTTAAAAAGATTAGTCAATTAAAAGAGGTAAAATCAAATTTATATCGAGTATTTTTCGGACTTTATCCGGGACTTTGTCCACGGTTTTCCGCACGGGAAAGCTTCGTGGCAACCGCCTTTCACGCAATCAGGCCCCGCGTCAGAAAAGAGCACGGGGGCTTCTTTGCGGACAAGATTTAACATCCTGCAAGCCATATCTCTTATTTCCCACTGCGCTCTGTTACAGCACCTTAAAGCGAAAAAATGCCTTAACTCTCTGGCGTTCATCGTTATTATTATTTTCGTAGCGGAAGCGTTAGGCAAAACATATCTTGCGTCTTCCGCCGGAATTCCGGCTTCCAAAAAATATTCGTAAAGTTTTTCGACTTCTTTTAAAAAATTATCGAATTTTAAAAGCAAAGCTTTTTGTTTTTTTACAGTATCGGGAGTAACAAACTCCACACCGTTTTTAAATTTCACATATCTCTGGCTTTGCACGGAAAATGACGCTATTCTGTGTCTTGTAAGCTGGGCAAGCAAAGCGCGGGAGACGCCTTCTATTCCGAAAGAAAACGACGCGTGCTCCAAAACGGATTGATGCCCCGACGAAATAACTTTATCAAGAAGTTCTTTAACTTTCTCTTTCGTAAATTTTTCGGTAATCTCGTCTATTCCCGCAGCGCTGTAGCAAAGCCTCGCCGCTATAGCGCAGGTTTTTTCCGGATCATTGGTAAATTTAAGAAGTTTTACTTTCAAAGGCTCCGCCTTTTTTAACGACAAAGTGAAAAGTGAGAAGTGCAAAGTTAAAATAATGAATTTCGACAAAGCCGAAATCAAATTAATTAGTTTTCGCAAAGCGAAAACACGTAATTTTCACTTTTAACTTTCAACTTTACACTTTTTATTATTCTTACTCTGCTTTTATTAAAACCACTTAACGCCTTTGCGCACTTCTATTGTTTCTTCCCGTTTACGTCCGAGAGATATCAAATCTATATCGGCCCCGACAAGCTGTTCAAGGCGTTTAACATACTTTTGCGCGTTCACGGGAAGTTTTTTAAAATCCGTGATTCCTTTGACTTTTCCGTTAAAACCCGGAAATTCTTCATAAACGGGTTTGCATCCCGCTTGAACGGTTCTTGACGAAGGAAACTCCTTATAAATTTTACCTTTATATTTATATGCAACGCAAATTTTTATTTTCTCTATATCTTCCATACAGTCGAGCTTTGTAAGTATCAAATGTTTTATTCCGCTTACTCTTACGCTGTGACGCACAACAACGGCGTCAAACCAGCCGCAGCGGCGCGGTCTGCCTGTAGTCGCGCCGTATTCTCCGCCCTTTTCTCTCAAATATTCGCCCATTTTATCGAAAAGTTCTACTGCAAAAGGACCTTCCCCTACTCTCGTAGTATAAGCCTTTACGACTCCTAAAACTTTCTGCACCTGCGTAGGTCCTATACCCGCGCCCGTACATACTCCGCCGGCTATAGGGTTTGACGACGTCACAAACGGATATGTTCCGAAATCTAAGTCAAGCATCGTCCCCTGAGCGCTTTCATATAAAACTTTTTTATTCTTTTTCATTGCGGCTTCAAGCATTAAACTTGTGTCGGTCACAAAAGGCTTTATGAACTTCGAAAGAATCTTATGATCGTTTAATATTTCTTTTTTAAGTTTGGCTATATTTACGCCGCTTTTTTCTAAGATAGGCGCTTTTTCGATAAAATTTTTCTCAAGTAAATCTATAAATACGTCTTTTTCTATATAGTCAACCACCCTTATGCCTATTCTTTTAACTTTATCGGCATAAGCAGGACCTATTCCTCTTTTGGTAGTTCCTATTTTGACCTGCCCTTCTTCAAGAATTCCATCGATTAATTTGTGATAAGGCAAAATAACATGCGCCTGTTCGCTTATAAAAAATCTTCCTTTAACGGGAATTTTTTTCTTATTTAAAAGAATAATTTCTTCTCTTAAGGCTTTCGAGTCAACTACGACTCCGTTTGTAATTAAACACATTTTATCCGGAAATAATATCCCCGAAGGTATAAGGTGCAGCACAAAAGGCTTGTTTTCATAAATTAAGGTATGTCCCGCGTTATTTCCGCCCTGATAACGTACAATATAGTCTGCCTGTTTTGCGAGATAATGAACTACTTTGCCTTTGCCTTCATCTCCCCACTGGGTGCCCAAAACGACTAATGTTGACATTTTTCCACCTTCCATAAAATAACCGTTTAAACTGTTGCTCTAAAGTCTAAACGGTTGTATTTGAAATAATATCTTTTAGCGAAATATTTTATTTATATATTAATTTTTACAAGGATTCTCTTAAAGGATTGGGTGCTCACCATCTTGCACCCGTCGCCAAACTTGTGCTCCTTATTCGTCGCACGGCGACTGACGCTTGCGACAGCAAATCAATATGGTTACCATAAATTTAACGAAGTATTTTAAGTTTAGACAAGGAAGAGGCTGGCGAAGTTTACGAAAGCAAACGGTAAATGAGCGAACCTCTGACGCTGTATAAGCTTAAAAGACGAAGTTAAAAACGCCCCCACGGGGATTTGAACCCCGGTCGCATGATTGAAAATCATGTGTCCTAGACCCCTAGACGATGGGGGCTTGATTAAAAATGAGCCCGGTGCGGCTCGAACGCACGACAACCTCATTAAAAGTGAGGTGCTCTACCGGCTGAGCTACGGGCCCTTTGATTTGAAAAGATTAGACCGTCGAACTTCGAAGAGAGAAGAATGTCTAATTTTCACAACCTGTATAATATAGAAAAAATATTTTTTTTTGTCAATCAATATTTTTTGTTTTGTTTATTCAAGCGCCGCACGCATTCGCACTAACGCGCTTTACATAAACAAAACCGATATTTAACGGCAAAGGCAAGCGAGGATTAAAATCAAAAGCCGCCGGTCTTAATGAAGTTTATTACTATAGGTCCGAATATTACTATAAAAATGGTCGGAAATATAAAAAGAACCAGAGGAATTAGCATTTTCACCGGAGCTTCCTGAGCTTTTTTTTCGGCAAGAGACGCGCGCTCATTTCTGATTTGCGCGGCAATCCTTTTTAAAGTGCCGGCCATGCCAGCGCCGGAATCTAAGGACATATTTATAGTCCTTACGAAAAAACCGAGCTGTTCGACCCCTGTTTTTTGCACCATCTCGTTTAGGGCTTTTTTCTTATCGTAGCCGAAAGATATTTTTGACAAAACGCTTTTAAATTCGTCTGACAGCGGCCCTTTTAAAATAACGGTCGCTTTATCCGCGGCTCCGAAAAAATCAGCTCCGGACTCAAGCATTATAGAAAGTAAATCCGCCATATCGGGCAATTGTTTAAATATAGTTTCCCTTCGCTTTTTTATTTCTTCTTTGATTTTAATGAGCGGCAAAAAGAAAAACAAAAGACCGGCAAAAAACAGAAAAAAGATATCAACGCTTATAAATAAAGCGCAAAATAACATTCCCGCGGCTGCCGCAAAAAATTGTAAAGATATATATTGATAAGAATTGAACTTATCGTAATTTCCTTCGAGAGTCCTTAAGTCATTATCAATTTTACCGGCATATTCGCGGAATTTTTTATTGTTTATTTTAGAAAACAGTTTTCCTAAATTATCCGCGCGTCTAAAAATAAAAGGCATAAGAAAACTTTTGCTTTGATTTTTTTCAAGCGCATTATAAACTTTTCCCTCTGCTGCAGCCCGGTCAACGCTTTTGAGAAAAAAATTTGTAAAAAAGAATAAACTTACGGCAAAAAATATGCAAAATAGGATTAAGTACATAAATATCCTTATTAAGAAGTTTAGAGAGTTTAGAGAGCTTAGAAGTTTGGAAGCTTAGTAACTGCCTTTTGTTTTTGCCAAGCTTCCAAGCTGCCAAACATCTAAACTTCTGCTGTTATCAAAAGTCTATTTCCGTTAACTTTCTGATTACGAAAGAACCCGTAAGCACCATTATTACGACTATCAAAAGTAAAATATTGCCCGCGACAGTAGTAAAAAGTGAACTCATCATATCAGGCTCGATTACATACATCATCAAAACAACGACAAAAGGTATTACGCTTACGATATTTCCGGACATTCTGCCCTGCGCCGTCAACGCGTTGACTTTGGACTGAATCGCAACCCTTTGAACCGCGGCGTCGGTTATCCTGTCAAACATACCGCCAAGACTTGCGCCGGAATCTTTTGAAATTCTTATTGTATTTATCATAAGGCGAAATTCTTTACTCGGAGATTTTTCTGAAATATCGGATAAAACTTTATCAAAACTTGCGCCTAAAGCAAGCCTTTCGGAAATACCGGAAAATTCGCTTTTAATAGGCTCTTTAAGTTCCGATGAAGCCGTATTAATCGCTTTGACAAGAGACTGTCCCGACTGTACCGCGCTTTTAATAATTGTCAACGCTTCTATAACCTGTTTATCGATTAATGCGGCAAGTTCCTTTGCTTTTTTATCTTTGAAATACCAGCCGAAATACAAATACAAACCGCAAAAAATTAAAGCAAAAATTATATTTTGGATAATAACGGCGGACAATAAAAAAATAATAAGCGCGACGATTACTCTTTTCCTGTTCGCGCTTATGTTTTTAAACGATATTTTTCTCTTTTCTTTTTTTGCGGATATTCCTTTTATCAAAGAAAATACAAGCAAAAATACGGCGGCAAATACCGATATGATGAAACATATTAAAATTAGCATTTAAAAATACCGAGATCTATGTTTAGTCCGCTGTCTACGGCCGTTTTTATAAAATCCGGTATAAATCCCGTAGAGTGGAATTCGCCTTTTTGAATTCCGTTCTCAACTCCTTTCAAATGAAACTTAAATACCTGGTTTATTTCGAATATTCTATCGTCCATGGTTTTATTTACGCACGATATCGAAGATATTTTTCTCGAACCGTCGTTATAACGCGTAAGCTGGACTATAACGTGCACTGCCGAAGCTATCTGCGAAATTATCGAACGCTCCGGAAAATCTACGCCGGACATCAAAACCATGGCAACAAGCCTTGAAATGGCGTCGGCTTCCGTATTCGCATGCACTGTCGACATGCTGCCTTCATGACCCGTATTCATTGCCTGCAGCATATCAAACGCTTCTCCGGCACGGCACTCTCCGACTATAATTCTGTCAGGTCTCATTCTTAGCGCATTGACAACCAGACGCTTTATGCTTACTTCGCCGGTACCTTCGCTGGATATAGGACGGCTTTCAAGCCGGACAACGTGTTTTTGCTGGAGCTGCAATTCCGCGGAATCTTCAATCGTTACGATTCTTTCGTTTTCAGGTATAAAAGACGACAGTATATTCAACAAAGTTGTCTTTCCGGTACCCGTACCGCCAGAAATTATAATATTTTTCTTCAACACCACAGCGATTTTTAAAAAAGCTATCATTTCTATGCTTATACTTCCCGAAGATACTAAAGATTCAATAGAAAGTTTGCTTTTCGAAAATTTTCTTATCGTTAAAATCGAACCGTTTAAAGCGACAGGTTTGATGACGGCATTAACGCGCGAGCCGTCTTTGAGCCTTGCGTCGACAATAGGCGAAGCTTCGTCTATATGCCTTCCTGTCTGGGCTACGATTCTGTCGATAACCGTTCTCAATTGTTTTTCATCAGCAAACGCCATGTCGGTTTTAAAAATGCGTCCCGACTTTTCAATATAAATATTGTCGTAACCGTTAACCATTATTTCCGTAACAGCCGGATTTTTAATAAAATCCTCCAAAACACCGAGTCCTGTTACATTATCGATCAACTCTTTGAAAATTTTTTCCGAAATCTCTTCCGGCAAACGCAAATCAAGTTTTTTTAATATGGCTCCGATTTTTTCACCGGCAATCTCTTTTAAGCGTTTTTCATCCGTTTCACCCGCAAAAGATTTCATTTCTTCAACGAGTTCCCCGTAAACTTTATTTCTCAATTCATCATAAATGTCTTCAACGAGTTCGCCGTAAACCTTATTTTTCAATTCACCGTAAACATTTTCATCGTTAAAATATTTTTTCGAAACATTTTCCGAATAAATTGCGACTTTGTCGGACGAATCGCAATAATCAAGAACTTTTTCCAAAGTCGCCGTAAATTCCACGGATTTATCCCTGAATGAATATTTCGGGGAACTAATCTGGCGTTCAATTCCGGCGTTAAATTCCGCCGACAAAGTGTTTTTAAAAATTTCATTGGAATTTAAAATTCTATCGGAATTAAAGTCGTAATCTAATTTAAGTTTTAAAGACAAGGGATTAAATCCTAACGGAACCTTTGAAGCATAAAGATTTGCAAGCGACACGGCATTTCTTGCGGAAAATGCGTCGGAAGTAAAAGGCATTAACACGCATTTTGATTTTTTTATAATTTCAAAAGAATGTTCGTCATTTGTGTCCGGCAAAATTACAAAAACACGTTTGTAATTTTTACCGAGCATCTCAAGCAGATAATCCACGCTTGTCAAAGGTATTTCCGAAAGTTTTTTGCTTTTCAGGCCCAAAACAAGACTTACTCCCGAAGGAGATAAAAAACTTTTTAACATTTTTGGATTAATTCCCGGCAAAACGTCCAGAATATCCTCGACATATTTCACTCCGTTTTTATATAACGACCAAAATGCTTCGGTCGCGGGAACGGAAAAATCGACAATTATATTTTCTTCGCCGCGGTTAGAAGATATCAGCGACAAAGCGTTAGCTATTAAAGATCTTTTAAGACAATCACAGGTCGGGACAATAGTAAGCATTACTCGCCTTTTGCGTATTTATTTATTATTTCCAGCGCTTCTTTCCGGCTTTGGTTTACGGCTTTTTCCGCGGCGGATTTTTTAATATCGGACTGATATGAAGTTTTTGAAATATCTTTGATAATATCCGACATTTTTAAAGGTTTTATTTCCGTTACGGTTTCGTCGCCTGCGGGACGTATTATATATTTTAAAATCCCTTTTTCGCCCGCAAGAAGTATCGCCTGAGCGTCTTCGATGCTTACAGCCAATGTGAGTATTCCTTTACCCGATGACGATTCATCATCGCCTTTTCTTTTAGCGGAACCCAAATAATTATTTCCTACAGCCAAAACAAGAATATTTTGAGCCACCGGGAAAACAGATTGATGGAATTGTTTATTGCCGTCGGAATATTCTATTATGCTCAAAACGTCTATTCTGCTTCCGGGAGTTATGACAAGAGAACTGTCCGCGTCGAAATTTACTGCCAAAGCTTTCTGACCGTCCGGGATAATATTGGATATTCCCGTATCTTGATTTGTTTGCGAAACTTTTGTCGAAAGTATCTGTTCGCCGGGTTCAATGGTATTTAACGCTATGTATACCGGTGACCAGTCTTTTGAAAAAAGGTTCCCGACAGCCTCAAAAACTTTAGGCTGAACGTATTCTTTAGGAACATTTTTTTCGGCAAGCATATTTTTTCCAATAACCGTTCCTTGGGCGATTCTCTGCGCCGCCACTACAACTTTTACAGGCTCGGACATCTGTTTGTATTTTGTTTCCAAACCCGAAAGATATACGTAAGCAAAAAACGATGCGGCAACGGCAAAAATAACCGACAATAATATCGTTTTTTTCATAGACTATTTTTTCTCTGCATCCGCATTTTCAATAGTAGTCTGGGCTTTTCCGAATTGCTCTTTTACAGACCCGCCCATAAGTTTATAAGCCGCAAATACGATGCCTACAACCACGGCAACAATCAAAATATACTCTACCATACCCTGACCTTTGTTTCTTTTAAGCCAGCCAAAGTTCAACATTTTGTTTCTCCCCTTTTAACATCAGTGAGTAGTGAATAGTGAGTAATTTTGGAGTGCGCTTTGCGCACCTGTTTATTAGCGGGGCAAAGCCCCGCACAACAACTACTAACTACTCACTACTAATTACTAACTGTTTTATTATGTTCCTCTGCGTTTTTTATATCCCGCGCTTGCGTCTCCGGACAACACTTCGCTTTTTGCTCTTATTGTTAAATATTCATTACCGGTTATTCTCATAATTTTCGGAATTTTATAGTCATATTCTATTTCCACATAAGACTTATCCGGCCCGATAGGCGACAAATTTTTTATGTTTTGGACAATATTTAAAGGGTTAAAATCCGCAATATTTTTGATACCTAAACTGAAATCCGATTTTTTCGCGTCGCGCGCTTCAACTTTAATACGCAATATTTTCGGATCGGAATCCAAAGTCCTGCCTATATTGTTGCCGTGGCATAAATAATGCCTGATATCTTTTTCTATAAATTTTTTACTATAAGAGGTATAAGCTATAAGATCCGTTCCGTACCTTGCCGCGCCCGTAATTTGCTGCCATGTAAGCATAACGCGCGCAAACCAAACGACCGTGAAAAGAAAAAAAATTATAAGGGGCGCGATTAATGCCGCCTCAACCAAAGCCTGTCCGCCGGACTTTTTTAATTCCTTTGACGATAACATCTTTAATATGTCACTTAGTTAATTTTCGCCATATTTTTTCATTTTCTGAATACCATTTTACAGTATTTTTTATGGCTTTTGCAAATGAAAATTTAGGTTTATAGCCTAACCTTTTGATTTTTGCGCAATTTATGGAATACCGCCTGTCATGTCCAAGCCTGTCAGCGACGCGTTTTATAAGAGTTTCAGGTTTTCCCATGATATTTAATATAGTTTTGGTAAGCTCAATATTTGTCATTTCAACTCCGCCGCCTATATTATATATTTCGCCAAGTTTTCCTTTATGCAAAACTATATCTATTCCCAGACAATGGTCTTCGACATAAAGCCAGTCACGGACATTTTTCCCGTCTCCGTAAAGAGGAAGCTCTTTGTTTTGCAAAGCATTCGTCACAAACAAAGGGATAACTTTTTCAGGATACTGGTAAGGACCGTAATTGTTGGAACATCTTGTAATTATTGCCGGCAATCCGTAAGTGACAAAATAAGAGCGTACAAGCAAATCCGAAGAAGCCTTTGAAGCCGAGTACGGACTATTAGGGCTTAAATGCGATTTTTCCGTGAATGAACCTTTCAATATGCTTCCGTAAACTTCATCCGTGGAAACATGCACGAATTTTTTTATGTTGTTTTGTCTCGCGGCTTCCAAAAGAGAATAAGTCCCGTTGACATTGGTTTTAATAAACTCGCCGCCGCTTAAAATCGAGCGATCAACATGCGTTTCCGCCGCAAAATTTATAATCGCATCAACGCTTTTTATATTTTTATTTACCGTATTAAAATCGCATATATCGCCTTTTATAAATTTATATCTCGGATTTTTTTCTACGTCTCTTAAATTATCGGGATTTCCCGCATAAGTAAGCTTATCGTAATTAATTATTATGTATTTCGGGTATTTTTTTAAAATATACCTTATAAAATTCGATCCGATAAATCCCGCCCCGCCAGTTACAAATAGTTTCATAAATATCCCCTCTTTATATTTAATTAGGAGTTAGAAATTAGGAATTAGGAATTTTGGAGCGGCTTCGCCGCAAACTTTTAGAAAACTTAGATTCCCGCTTTCGCGGGAATGACAAAGTCTTTTGTCGTTAATTCCTAACTCCTCACTCCTAATTCCTAATTGTTTCATTTATCTCCACGGATAAAATATTCTTTCATCCTCTCTCTGCTCTTCCAGTACGGCTTTTCTGTCGAACGGCATATTCGTTTTCAAATCGAATTTAAAAAACACTTCGTGGTATACGCCTCTTATCCGCCACGTCACTCCAAGATTATAACAGTGCAAATCCCTGTAAAGCCTGAATTCGTGTTCATTCATCCTTATATACGTAAAATCAAGTTTTGCCGTAGTTTTAATATTGTAATCCAAACGCCATTTTGGGGTAAACCATAAACCGAAACCCAAAGTATTGTCAACTTCGCGCGTGCGGTAACTATAATACGGATCGTCGTCATAATTTTGGTAAAACGCTCCGAAATTTAAATAAATTTTCTCCAGTTCTCCGACTCTAACGTCAAGCTGAAGCGAATTAAATTTGAAAGGCTCCAGCATTTGCGTCTGTCTTAAGTAAGTGGTTATAAAATACTTTGGCGTGTATATTATTTCCGTGACAAAAGGAGACCATTTCTGAGGAGTAAACAATCTGTCTTCTTTCAAATTGTAAGAAAGAAAATTTCGGACAGTGGTTCTGTTGCCGATATACATATAATTGGTATATGAAAGAAGATTGCTTTCTATTCCATAATCGTTTGCCGCAGAATCTATTTGCAAAGAATTTCTTCCGGCTCTTGCAGTCGCGGAATAATTTATGTTCCAGTCCATCCAGCTGGTTGCTCTGAATCTTGAATTTAAGCTTGCCGAATATTTCGACAAAAACATATGATCTATTTCACCCGAATCATTTTTATCGTACCACTCCTCGGAAAATCCCAAAGTAGGCTTTAAAGTGAAACGCCTTCCGAATTTAAAATCTTTCGCCAAAGAATAAGAAAACGCGGTTGAATTTTTATAGAAAAAATTATCAAGACTGTACTCTCTGTAGTCATTATTATAAACCAGATTAAAACTGTTGGTTATTCCCCAGAAAATCTTTTTAGGATAATAAGTAAAATTTACCTGAGGAAGAGTCAGCGACGTAGTTTCAAAATCGCCTTTAGAAGGGTCATAAGTATCGAAACGCCGGGCAAGTATCATCAAATTACCGTTTTGATCCTGCCGTGTAATCGCGGCATAAGATTCCAGCGTGTTCATCACCCTGTTCCAGTCGTTTTGATTATAATAATTGTTAAAACTTTTGTCGCTTACGAATTCCGCCTGGGACTGTATACTCCATTTGTCATCCAGCCTGTGCCAATAATACGGACGCACTGTCCAGCGATCCGTTCCCGTTGACAAATCCTCTATGTGATAAGCAAAAACCGAGGCTTTGGCGTCATTAGAAAAATAGTCAAACTGCCCGCCGTAACCCCAGCCTCTTGAACCGTAATAGTCAAACAAAGCGCTTGCGGACGTTTTATTGTTAAATCTGTACTCAAGGGTATTTTTAATGGAAACTCCGCCGTCGCTTGTGTAGCCGGGCTCGAATTTATAATTTAATTTTGAAGAAAAACCGCTTCCGCCTTCAAGCGATTTTGTGACTATCGGAAGATAGAAAATCGGAATTTTACCGATATAAAATATCGGATTATAAAGAGTAACTCTTTTTCCGATTGTTATTTTTCCTTTTTTTGCTTTGAAATACGTATGAGGATGGTCTAAATCGCAGTTTGATATTTTTACGCTGTTTACGGAGTATGTGTCTTTGTCTTGGCGCAGCATAGCTTCGGCGCGCATAAATATGGACGATGAAGCCGCAAAAGTATTTTTTATTTCCCCGCTTTCGTCCGAAAAATTATAATTTATGCTGTCGGCGAAAAAAGCGTTTCCGTCTTCTTCAATCTTAACGCCTCCATACGCATTCATAACTTTTTTATCGACTAAAAACTCAACGTAATCCGCTTTTACCTTTTTGCCTTTCCAGACAAGAATTACGTTGCCGTCCGCTGAAATTTTTCCGCTGTTTTGGTCATATACAAGATTATCGGCGTTAATATCGACTTCATAGGCGAAAACCGCCGTGCTAAACAACAAAAAAATAAAAAAAAGAAAGATTTTTTTTTTCATTACTGTTTCGGAAGCATAGCGGCGCCGACCACTCCGAGTTTGTTTGTATATTTTGAAACTACAATGCTGCAATTTTTCACCGCCGAAGCGAATGCCCTGGATTTCATTTCGCGTCTTGCGGGGTCTATAAGATATTTTCCTGCGTGGCTTACGCCGCCGCACAAAACAATGACATCCGGATTTATAAAATTAAGTATGCCGGCAAACAGTATTCCGAGTTTTTCCCCGACATATTTCCAGATTGATATTGCCGCCTTATCGCCTTTTTTGGCAGCCAAATACAAAATTCTCGGAGTAACCTTGGAATAATCGCCGTTTGTAAGTTTATTTATTAATTCGGATTTATTTTTCTTTAAATACCGCGCGGCATATTTTGAAATATATTTCGCGCCTATAAATGTTTCTACACAGCCTCTGTTGCCGCATTTGCAGACGTCTCCGCAAGGATCAATGGTAATATGCCCTATTTCTCCGGCGCTACAAGACGACCCTCTGTAAAGTTTTTTATCAAGAATAAATCCCCCTCCGACACCAGTCCCCAAAGTAACGCATACAAGATTTTCGGCTTTACCTTTAGCGTCAAGCCAAAACGCCCCTATGGAAGCGGTATTGGCGTCATTATCCACAATAGTTTTCTTCTTTGTAAGATTTTCTATAATTTTTTTCAACGCGATATTTTTCCACTTCGGAAGATTCGGAGAAAAACGCACGCTTCCGTCAAAACAGTTTATATCGCCGGCCATGCCTATGCCTATGCTTTTTACTTTTGAATAATTTTTCATCTCCGAAGCTTTTGAAATTATGGATTTGATAACGTCTATAGGAGTGGCTTTTATGTCCGTGTCAAGAACGGTTTCTTCGACAATGTTACATGAAGAATCAACTATAGCGATTTTAATATGAGTTCCGCCCATGTCTATTCCGAGATAAAATTGCTGTTTTGACATTTTAATACCTCAAAAGAAAAGTGAAAAGTGTAAAGTTAAAAGTGAAATTATTGTGTTTTCGCAAAGCGAAAACCTAAAATTAATTTCGGATTTGCCGAAATACGACATTTCCTCTTTTCTCTCTTCACTTTCAACTTTGTTGTTTGAATTATATATTTTTTAAAATCTCGCCCGCAAGATAAAGAGAACCTACTGCCGCCGCTTTACCCTTGTTTTTTATAATATTTAAGGCTTCTTTTACGGAACCCGCGCGATAAATTTTACTCTCATCTTCCATATATTTTAAAAATTCCGTTTTTAAAACGTTTTGCGGCACGGCTCTGTCGGTTTTTAAATCCGGTAAAATTACCTCGTCCGCCAAACAAGCTATTTTCTTCGCTATTTTCTTATAATTTTTTTCTTTCATCACCGCAAAAATGAAACTTCGTTTCTTTTTACAATATGCGCTGTTATTCCAGGTTTCGATAAAGGCGTTTATTCCCTCTTCATTGTGCGCGCCGTCTATAACAAGTTCAAATTTTCTATTGTTAAATTTTACTTTTCTTACGTCAAATCTTGCGTTCCAAACCGCGGAAATCAAGGCTTTTTTTATTTTTTCATCGCTAAAAGCATAGCCGTTTTTTGTTAAAAGTTCAATAACGCAAAGAGCCGTCGCGGCATTATTAAACTGATGTTTGCCTATAAGGGATAATTTTATATCTTGTATATTTTTTTCAATGCCGTGATAGTCAAACTCTTTATCGGTCGCGTTCTTTATAAAGAAATCTTTATTTAAAATATAAACCCGGCTCTGAACATTTCTTGCTTTACCGCGTATTACTCTCAAAGCCGCAGCGGGAACTTTAGAACAAACGGTAAAAGCTCCTTTTTTTATAATACCCGCTTTTTCAGACGCTATTTTTTCAATGGTATTTCCTAAAATTTCCTTATGGTCAAAAGATATGGAAGTGATAACCGAACCCAAAGGTTTTTCAATAACATTAGTGGCATCAAATCTGCCGCCAAGTCCTGTTTCTATTACGGCAATATCGATTTTTTGCCCGGCAAAATATATAAAAGCTATAGCGGTAAGATATTCAAAATAAGAAAGTTCGCATTGTATGGCATGTTTTATATATTTTTGGGCTATGTAGTTAAATTTATTTTTCGGGATATTTTTTCCGCATACTTTTATGCGTTCGTTAATATCCGTCAAATGCGGAGAAGTGTAAAGAGCGGTTTTATAACCGTTTTCTTTTAAAACAGCGTCTATAAAAGCCGCAGTGGAACCTTTACCGTTTGTTCCCGCTATATGAACGCAATTAAATTTATTTTGAGGATTTCCGACGCTATCAAGAAATTTTTTTATTCTTGAAAGACCCGGCTTCATTCCTTCATATTCTTTTAACGATTCAAAGAACATCAGCGTTAATACCTCTAATCATTGCCGTTGTTGTCATTCTGAAATGCGAAGCATTGAAGAATAGATAACAGTTTAACATGGATCCTTCACGGAGTTTATCCTCGAAATTCGTAATCGGGGATTCAGGATGACACTTCGCGTCACTTTTTAGACAAAAACTTCAAAACTTTAGCAAGCGTATTTTTCAAATCTTTTCTTTCTACGACTATATCAACCATTCCGTGCTTTTCGAGAAACTCCGACATTTGAAATCCTTCCGGCAACTGCTGTCTTATTGTCTGTTCGATAACTCTCGGACCCGCAAAACCGATTAAAGCTTTGGTCTCCGCAATATTTACATCGCCAAGCATTGCGTAACTGGCCGCGACTCCGCCGGTTGTCGGGTCTGTTAAAACCGAAATATAGGCAAGGCCGTTGTCGGCAAGCCTTGCAAGCGCGGCGCTTGTTTTACCCATCTGCATAAGGGAAATTATTCCCTCCTGCATTCTGGCTCCGCCCGACGCTGAAACTATTATTACCGGGAATTTTTTATCTATGGCCGTTTCAACGGCGCGGACAATTTTCTCTCCGACTACCGAACCCATGCTTCCGCCCATAAAATCAAAATCCATAACGGCAACCATAACGCCGTGTCCGCCGATTTTTGCTTCGCCCGTCACTATCGCGTCGCATGAGTCGGATTTGCTTATCTTATCGGCGTATCCCGGAAAATCCAAAAAATCCACCGGTTTAACGTCTTTATCGGATTCTTTAAAACTTCCCGCATCCGTCATAAATTCTATTCTTTTGCGCGCGTTAAGCCTCGCATAATACCCGCATTTAAGACATACCATAAGATTTTCTTCAAAATCTTTCTGAAGAAATAACTGCTCGCATTTTTTGCATTTAGTCCATATTCCCGCGGGAAGACCCTTTTTATCAGACACTTTTGTCTGTTTTCTCGCCATTTTCAATTCCCCCATAAAGACAATTAATAATTAACAAAGCACAATTAACAGATTATAAATAATAATTAAATTTTTTTGACAGTTTTCATTTGTCAATTGTAAATTGTTATTTGTTAATTGCTTTTCAAGAAATTCCTTCGGCAAGCAAATCTCCCTGGTCTAAAATTCCCAAAGGTTTATTGTCTTTGCTTACCACCGGAATATTGTCGATGTTATATTTTTTTAAAATCCTCGCCGCGTCAACCGCCATCATATCGGGCGTAACCGTGCGCGGAGATTTTGTCATAACTTCCGAAATTTTCTTTTTAAGAATTTTTCCGTCTTTCTGCAAATGTCTTCTTAAGTCGCCGTCGGTAAAAAAGCCGGTTATCTTTCCATTTTTATTTATAATGCTTGTCGCGCCGACTCTTGTGCCGGTCATTACCAAAAGCGCGTCCCCGACAAAGGCATTTTCTTTTACAACCGGATTAGCGCTGCCTTTTCTCATAATATCGCTTACCTGCATTGTAAGCTTTTTGCCTATAGCTCCAAGCGGGTGAAACAAAGCCAGATTTTCTTTTTTAAAACCTTTCAAATTGGAAACAGTCAAAGACAGAGCGTCTCCCATTGCAAGCATTGCGGTAGTGGAAGCGGTAGGCGCAAGATTATAAGGACACGCCTCTTTCTCAACGCTGCAATCAATTATACATTTGCAGTCCCGCCATACAAACGCTTTCGGTTTACCGGTCATAACCACGACTTCTATTTTCATTTTACGCAGAACAGGAAGAACTTTTTTAATTTCTTCGGTTTCGCCGGAATAAGAAAGCATTATAACTACGTCGTCTTTCATAACCATTCCGATATCACCGTGAAGACTTTCCGACGGATGAATAAAAGCCGACGGTATTCCTACGGAAGACATGGTCGCAGATATTTTGCGCCCTATAAGCCCGGATTTTCCAAGCCCCATAACCAAAATACGCCCTCTGCAATTCTTAATCAGATCAACGGCTTTGGAAAAATTAGCGTCAAGATGTTTTATCTGGCGCTGAAGGGCTTTTACTTCGATATCAATCGTTTCTTTCGCTATTTTAAAGTTATCCATTAATACATCCACCCGAAATTTATAATTCGTAATTGCCTTTACTTAAGCCCGTGACTATATCTTATAAAAGCGTTCATTTTGTCATAATCTTTTCTTTTCGGAAGCCTTTCTATTCCCGAATCACCGTCTATGCCGAAAGGTACGGCAATTTCAAGAGTTTCAGGAATATCTTCAGGCTTAATTTGTCCCGAAATAAAAAAAGGAACTTTCAAATTTCCTGCTTTAGCTACGAGAGCATAATTTTGTTTTACAGCTTCGCCGTCCGCATAAGAAACGTCAAAGACGAAATAATCGACGCTTCCTATGTAGCTTTCAAGAGGTAAAAGAGATTCGTCGTTTTCAAGTTTAAAAAATTTAAAAACTTTCACGCCAAGCCCTTCGCGCGCCGCTTTGCAAAACTCGGGAGTCTCGTTTCCGTTAAACTGAATGTTTTTTAACGAGCATTTTTTAACGGTTTTAGATATTACTTTTTGCTCTTCGTCTTTAAAAATACCTACGGGAACTACAAAAGGCGGAAGTTTTGAGACAATATCCCTAACCATTTTTTCGGAAACTTTTTTTGGAGATTCTTTTATAAAATGAAACCCTAAAAAATCCGCGCCCAAATTTGTTGCGTCCAAAGCGTCGTTATAATTCGCAAGACCGCATATTTTAACTTTAGCCACAATAACTCCAATTTTCAATTAATAATTTACAATTAACGACAAAACGACAAAAACATTGTTTTTCATTGTTATTTGTAAATTGTTACTTGTCTTTTTTGTAGACTTTCTCCGGATCAAACAACTTCTTTCCAATGGTTTTAGTATTGCCGGTCGAAGTAACTTTTGTAAAAAAGCAGCTTCTATGCCCCGTATGGCACGCCGCTCCGCCGATTTGGTTAACTTTTAAAAGTATGCAGTCGCCGTCGCAGTCATAATAAAATTCTTTGACTTTCTGGATATTTCCGGAACTTTCGCCTTTTACCCAAAAAGACTGCCTTGAACGGCTCCAGAAAGTAGCTTTTTTTGTTTTAAGGGTTCTTAAAACAGCCTCTTTATTCATATACGCGACCATTAAAACGGCATTGTCTTTCCAGTCCTGCACTACGGCCGGAATTAATCCTTTGTCATCGAACTTTAAAACTTTTATTATCTTTTCCACTATTGAAATTCTCCGATTTAAACAATTTATTTGTTTCCGTCTTTCTTATCTTCACTATGGTGGTGCGATTTTCCTGCTATCTTTTCTAAAACAGCTTTACCTGTCGGAGTATTTTTTAAAGCCTCAAGCATTCCGCCGACTGCGGTTCCGCCTTTTGAAGAGAACATCTCCATCGCAGATTTAACTCCGGAATTTACGTCGCCCGCATTTGCGATAACTTTAATATCGGCTCTTCCTAAATTCTTTGCCTGTTCAACGCCGACTTTTTCCTGGGCTTCAACCGATCTTATATTGATAAGATATTCCTGATAACCCTTATTTTCTCCGATTTTCGCCGCTAAAGTTATCTGAGCTTCAACGGAAGCAAGCTGCATCTTCTTTTCAGCGTCGGCTCTTGCCGTACCTTCAAGGTGTATACCTTCAGACTCCTTCGCTTTCGAATAAAGCTTGCCTTCCGCTTCAAGTTCAAGCTGTTTTTTAACGCCCGCGGCATTAATAGCCAAATATTCCTTATTCGCTTCAGACGAAATAATCGTAACGCTCTTTTCTTCTTCCGCTTTAACAATATTCGCTTCTTTCTTAATTTCCGCAAGTTTAACCTGATTGACTTTTTCAACAGCCATCATTTTTTCAGCCGTTGTTTTTGCCTGTTCCTGAACTTCCTGCTTCGCTTTTTCGTCGGCTATGCCTACTTCTCTGGTAACCTGCGCTTTTCTCTGACCTACTTCCTGAGCAGCCTGCTCTTTTTTCAGCGCGACTTCTTTACCGGCTTCGATTTCGGCTTCCTGGGCTTTTCTCATGTTTTCGGCAACTTCAGTTCTTGACTCCATCTCGATTTTGGATTTTTTCTTATTCATGATATCGGAAATAACTTTTCCGTCCTTCGTATCTCGAATATCCATAAGCTCTATATTTTTTACCGGAGTCACGCCCCATGCTTTAAGCTGCTCCTGAACTTCACTCGTAAAAAGAGCTCCGTACGTGCTTCTTTCGGACATTATATTTTCAAGGTTGGATTTCGCAAGCAAACTTCTCACAACGCCGCGCGTGATATCGGTAAGCTGCGTAAGAAGGTCGGGAAATGTTGAAATCCTGTTTGCCGCCATATTAGAATCTTCAATTCTGTAAAAAGCTTTGACGTCAACTACAAACGGAAGCCTTTCCATGTCATATGCTTCATAGTTGTTCAAATCGACATCAAAAACCGAAGTAGGAAGGCTTATTGTCGTAACGCCTATAAAAGGAATCCACGACGGGAATTTATAATATGTGTTTCCGTTGCCGTAATTTTTTCCGTACGAAACCGTAGACGAACGCCTTTGAACAATATCTACCATATTTGTCGGCACAACCCTTCTCAAACTCAGTATCCACTTTATTAATAGGATCATAATAATAAACGCTACTATACCGCCAAGCACCAATACAAACATTACCATCTCAGACATTTCATTTCCGTACATTTTGTCCCCCTTTTTTCTTTATTTACCTTACAGATATATTTTTTGATTTTAAATAGTTTTTAACTTCTTTTATCGTAACTTCTTTATAATGAAACAAAGACGCTGCAAGGACCGCCGACGCACCGCTTTTGCAGGCCTCGTAAAAATGTTCCAGCTTTCCCGCGCCGCCGGAAGCTATAACAGGAATTTTAACCGCATCCGAGACTGCTTTTATAAGTTCGTTGTCATATCCGTCTTTTGTTCCGTCTTTGTCCATGCTTGTAAGTAAAATTTCTCCTGCCCCGAGTTCCGCGGTTTTTTTCGCCCATTCAACAGCGTCAAGCCCGGTATCTATTCTGCCGCCGTTTATAAAAACATTCCATTTTCTTTCGGCAATTTTCTTTGCGTCTATTGCCGCGACTATGCATTGTATGCCGAATTTATCGCTTGCATGCTTTATGATTTCAGGGTCTTTTACAGCAGACGAATTTAAAGAAACTTTATCGGCTCCCGCGTTTAAAAGGTTTCTTATATCGTCCAGGGTTCTTATTCCGCCGCCGACCGTAAGAGGTATAAACACTTTCTCAGCGGTTCTTCTTACCAAATCGACGGTAGTGTCTCTGCCTTCGTGGGTTGCGGTAATATCCAAAAAAACAAGCTCGTCTGCGCCCTCGGCATTGTATCTTTCGGCAATTTCAACAGGATCGCCCGCGTCTCTTAAATTTACAAAATTCGTGCCTTTTACAACGCGCCCTTTATTGACGTCCAAACATGGAATAACTCTTACGCCTAACATATGAATACCTTTTTGATGCATGGATGCGAGGATGCAAAGATGCGGAGCAAAGACAACAAAAACTGCCTTTATTTCAAGAGCAGTTACTCTGCATCCCTGCCTCTTTGCCTCTAATCCTCTGCTTTTTTTATTGCTTCTTCAAGCTTGAAATCATCCGTATATAAAGCGCTGCCGACTATCGCGGCAAAAACGCCGTCTTTTTCAAGCCCTTTGAGTTTTACTATGTCATCTACGGTTTTTATTCCGCCGGAAGCGATTATTCTCATTCCTGTTTTTGAAATTTTCTTAAGTCCGCTAAAATCGGGGCCTGTTAACATTCCGTCTCTTGAAATATCCGTGTACAAAATATCTTTTATGCCGGCTTCTTTCAATTTATCTATAAGTTCAAACATATCGACAGGCGTAATGTCTTTCCAGCCGCCTATTGCAACTTTTCCGTCTTTCGCGTCTATAGAGATTATGATTTTTTTCGGACCGTATTTATCGACTGCTTTGCGGACAATTTCCGGATTATATACGGCTACTGTCCCCAAAATCGCATAAGACGCGCCCATATCAAACACTTCTTTTAATCTTTCCATGGTTCTTATTCCGCCGCCGACTTCCACGGGAATATCCATTGAAGCGCATATCTGTTTTATAATTTCTTTATTGCTGTTTAAGCCGCTGAACGCCCCGTCCAAATCCACGACGTGAATTCTTTGCGCGCCTTTCGCTTTCCAAAGTTTTGCGATAAAAACAGGATCTGTAGAATAAATGGTTTCAGCGTCAATTTTCCCCTGTTTAAGCCTTACGGAATTTCCTTGTCTTATATCAATCGCGGGAATTACTATCATTTATTTACCTCGTTTATAAAATTTGAAATTATTTTCAGCCCTTTGTCGCCGCTTTTCTCGGGGTGAAACTGGCTTCCCCATACGTTTTCAAAAGCTGCGGACGAACAAAACTCTACGCCGTAATCGCAGAAACCCGAAGCCTTGCTTTTATCCGAGGGTAAAGCATAATAAGAATGCACGAAATAAAAATTTTCGCTGCTTACTATCCCGGCAAACATTTTTTTCGCATAAGAAGTATCGGTAATCCTGACATTGTTCCAGCCCATATGCGGTACTTTTAAACTGCTGTCCGGAAATTCAAACTTTTTGACTTCGCCCTCTATCAGCCCAAGCCCTTCATGCGTTCCGTTTTCATAACTTTTAGCGAAAAAAAGCTGAAAACCCAGGCATATCCCGAAAAGCATTTTACCTGAATTCACGTAATTGCGAATTGAAATATCAAAACCGGATTCCCTTAAAAAATACGACGCAGGACCAAAAGCCCCGACACCGGGAAGTATAGCTCCGCCGAAATTTGAAATTTTTTCCGGTGAATTTATAACTTCATATTCCGACCCGCAAAATTTTAAAGCGTTTATAATGCTTTTAATATTACCGAAACCGTAATCTATTATTGCTATTTTTTGAGACATTGTTTTTTGCCGTTATAAAATCCCTTTTGTCGAAGGAATTACTTTTTTGCCTTTAGTAAAAGTAATCGCCTGTTTTAAAGAGCGTCCGAAAGATTTAAAAATAGCTTCGGCTATATGGTGATTATTGCGCCCTTTAATCATTTTTATATGCAAAGTCATACCTGCGTTGCTTGCAAGAGCGTAAAAAAATTCCTGTATTAAATCATAATTAAAACCCGTTTTTTGAAACCGGATTGAAGCTTCATAGCTCAAATAAAATCTGCCGGACAAATCCAATGCCGTATAACTTAACGCTTCGTCCATGGGAAGCAGAAAATGGCCGTAACGGGCTATGCCTTTTTTGTCGCCCAGCGCGGTTTTTAAAGCCTGCCCGATTGTTATTCCGATGTCTTCAACCAGATGATGTTCGTCAATATTAGTATCGCCTTTGGCTTTTACTTTTAAAAAAATTCCAGCGTGAGCGGCAAAAAGCTCCAGCATATGGCCTAAAAATCCGGATGTCGTGGAAATTTCGGGCTTAGAAATTTTATCGAGATTTAATTCTACCGAAACATCCGTTTCTTTGGTGGTTCTTTTGATCTTTGATTTTCTTTGTTTCATAATTTTCTCAATTTAACGGCTGGTTTTTTGAAGCTTTACCCAAACCGAATTTTTCAATTTCAAAAAATTTTATAGCTGCTTCAAGCTTATCCATAAGTTCTATATCGTCAATGCTGTATTCGTGATAATTGGCTCCGCTTTCGGATTTTTTTGCCGCTGATTCATTTATCAAATACAGAAGATACCCGACTTCTTTCCAGCTTAAATCTATTTTCATTTAACATTCCTTATGGCGGAAGTTTAGAGAGCTTGGCAGTTGAGAAGCTGAGAGGAGCTGTGGTCGTTTCGTCTTTTGTCTTTACCTTCGTCGTTGCTCAACTTCCCAGCTGCCCAACTTCTCAACTTCTTCTTATATCGGCCGATTCTTTATGATATTTCATTCCTTCGCAGCGCGCAAAATCCGCAATTTCTTTATAGGCTTTAGCATTATTTTTGTTCAATTCAATATATGTCGTCCTTTTCAAAAACGACATAACAGACAACCCGCTTGAAAACTTCGCGGAAGCGTTTGTAGGCAAAACATGAGACGGTCCCGCCCAGTAATCTCCGGCGGCCGTAGGCGTTTGATAACCCGCAAAAATTGCGCCGGCGTTTTTAATGTTTTTGACAAGTTTTAAATAATTTTCAACAAGAATCTCAAGATGTTCTGGAGCGATTTTATTTACTTTTTCAACCGCTTTATCTAATGAACAAAGTTCAATTTCAACCTGACTAAGAGCTTCTTTTGGCAAAGCTTCTTTTATTTTCCCAATCTTTGATTGGCTTTCGCAAAACAAATAAGCTTTAGCCATAGCGTCATGTTCAACCTGCGCCATAATATCGGCAACAACGTATTTTACGGGAACGCTTTTATCGGCTATTATAGCCACTTCGCTGGGACCTGCCAAAGAATCTATGCCTACCCGGCCGAAAACCTGCCTTTTGGCCTCGTTCACATAGGCGTTTCCGGGACCTGCTATAATATCGACTTTTTTAACTGTCTGCGTGCCGTAAGCAAGAGCGGCAATCGCCATAATTCCGCCTACGCCGTATACATCCGTAACGCCGCAAAGTTGAGCGGCATAAAGAACTTCATCGCTAATATTATTTGGCGGGGTTACCATGACAATTCTTTTAACTCCCGCGGCTTTTGCAGGAACGGCAGTCATTATAACAGTAGAAGGATAAGGGAATTTACCGCCCGGAACATATATCCCCGCGGACTCAACCGCAGAGTAAAATTGACCCGTCTTAACGCCGTTTTTATTTCTGACCCAGCTTTTTTTAATTTGCAAATATTCGTATTTATGGTATGACAAAATATTAAGATACGATGATTTTATAGCATTTTTTAAAGAGGGAGAAACGCGTTTGGCAGCATCGTCTATCGTTTTTTTAGATATTTTATATCCTTTTAGCGATAAATCAACGCCGTCAAATTTTTTGAGATATTTATAAACGGCTTTATCGCCGTTTTCTTTTATATCTTCAATTATATCAGATACGTAACCGCTCAATTGCTTTTTATTCATTCATAAAATTATACAAAAATCAGAGATTTCCCGCAAACTGACAAAAGCAGGTTTTAAACCCTTCCTTTTGTCATCCCCGAATGTCTTAATAGGGGAGTCATGTTAAACTTGGATTCCCGCTTTCGCGGGAATGACAGACGAATAGAACGCTCCGGATATTTAAAGACAAGTAAGCCGATATTGACAGAAGAAAATGTTAAATAACATACAATGCCGCTACGGCACAACAGACAGATGATACTCCTGCCGCTTTTAAAACCTTTGAAACCTCGTTTAATGTTGCTCCTGAAGCGCAAACATCATCTATAATACAAACTCTTTCATTGCCGGCAAGTTTAGCAACAAAAGATTTTTCTATTTCCTTACGTCTTTCCTCTTTAGGAAGCGTTTTGATTTCCTTTGTAAACTTTATTTTTTCCAAAACGTCGTATCTTACGGGCTTATTTAATTTTTTAGACACATATTCGGCAAGTTTTAAAGAGTAATTTACTCTGTCGGGACTTAAAGAAGGTATAAAAACAAAAAAATCAAAATTTTCAAAAAAATCTTTGTCTGAAGTTATTTTTTCACACAATAAATCCGCGTAATGCTTAAAAACGTCATCGCGGTTTTTAAATTCTTTCATAAAACAATGAAATTCATTTATACCGTCATAACGGACGGCGTAAATTAAAGGAATTGATATATTTTGAGTCATTTTAAAAATTTGTATCCGCTTCTTTAAAAAACGGGTATTTTAAATCTTTTTCGGAAAGAACGGGACTTTTTGAAGACCATGATATGTTAAGGAAAGGATCGTCGTATCTGATTCCCCTTTCATGCTGCGGCGAATAAACCTGGGTGCAAAGATATTCAAATTCGGCGGTATCGGAAAGAACTTCAAAACCGTGCGCAAAACCTTCGGGAATATAAAGCATATTTAAGTTTTCGGATTTTAAATTTACGCCTACCCATTTGCCGTAAAACTGCGAATTTTTTCTTAAATCCACGGCAACGTCAAAGATGCTTCCGGCAACAACCCTTACGATTTTTCCCTGCGCAAAAGGGTTAAGCTGATAATGGAGCCCTCTCAAAACGCCTTTTGAAGATTTTGAAAGATTTATCTGTTTCACGGATTTGTCGATACCGAATTCCTTAAATTTGCTTTCCTGGTATAATTCGGCAAAAAAACCTCTTGAATCCTCGAATTTTTTAGATTCAATCAAAACAACGTCCGGAATCGATAATTTTGTAAACTTAAAAGTCATTTAACAAATTTTGTTTTGCTTCATAGTCGTCGCCTTCGGCAAGTTTGCAAAATGTTCCGTCAGAATCTTCGACTGTCGCAAAACCTGTTTTAACCCCCAGATATATGCTTGGAAACTGTTCTTTTAAAGTAATCTTCGCATCCGCGCCGAAATACGCCGTTATATTGCCTGGCAGAATAACTTTTATTTTCTGATCCTTGCTTTTGGTTTCAAGTTTGTAGATTTCTATTGTTTTGTTAATAGGGTCTTTTGTAAAAAAAATACCCTGATTTTTTTCCAAAACTATAACCGCGGTATTAAAAAATTGAACTGATACCGGTTTTGAACCGGCGATTATTTTCGAACCGTATAAAAGTTCAGGAACTTTTTCGCCTTCCTTGTACAAGCTCAATTCGCCGTCCGGCGTTCTTATTTGAACGCTGCTTTCATTTTTTACTATTTTAACAAGTTTTGTTGCATAAACATTAGGCAACAACAAAAACGCAGCTACAACCGCCAGCAATATTTTATTCACATTTAGTCCTTTGGTACATTTTAAATAAGTCCGAAATCCTTCATCGCTTTTTCAAGCTTTGTTTTATTTGCCTCATCCATCTCGCACATCGGAAGCCTTAACTCAGGACCGCACATTCCAAGCATTGCCGCCGCGGTTTTCACGGGTATAGGATTTGTTTCTATAAACATAGCTTTTATAAGCGGCAAAAGTTTGTAATGTATTCTTTGCGCTTCTTTTATATTTCCGCTTTTAAAAGCTCTTTCTAAAGATATGACTTCTTGAGGAACGATATTAGATAAGACTGATATCACTCCGCAACCGCCTATTGAAAGTAACGGAAGCGTAAGCGCATCGTCTCCCGAAATAAGTTCTATTTCCGCAACGGCGGATTTTACCGCGCTCATCTGGTCAAGCGACCCCGACGCCTCTTTTACGCCGATAATATTTTTGCAGTCTTTACATAATTTAGCGACGGTCGCGGTTTCTATGTTTACGGCGGTTCTGCCCGCGATATTATAAAGCACTATCGGAATGTCGACGCTGTCGGCAATTTGTTTAAAATGAAGATACAAGCCTTTTTGCGTAGGTTTATTGTAATAAGGCGAAACTATCAAAGCGCCGTCGCAGCCGATTTTTTTGGCAAAACTTGTAAAATGTATAGCTTCGTCGGTAGAATTTGAACCCGTACCGGCAAGAACTTTCATTTTGCCTTTTACGGCTTTAACCGCAAACTCTATTACGGCTTCATGTTCTTCATAAGACAATGTCGTAGATTCGCCAGTAGATCCGCAGGGAACTAATCCGTCGACACCATATTTTTTTTGATTCTCAATTATCGCGCCTAAAGCGTCAAAATCGATTTTGTCATTCTTAAAAGGCGTAATCAAAGCCGTGTAAACCCCGTGAAACATACATCCCCCAATTAACCACAATTAACAGTTTACAATTTACAAATAACAATTAAAGTCAACTTGTTGCTATAGTTTTTTGCCGTTAATTGTAAATTATCATTTGTTAATTGTTATTTGTCTTTTATATTTTTACTGTTCCTTTAAACGCTATTACCGCAGGTCCTTCCAAAACTACTCCGGTTATTTTTCCGTCGCCGGTTTTAAACGCGACTGCAAGTTTATCTCCGCCTCTGGCAACAACATTAACCGGAGATTTCGCAAAACCCTTAAGCCCTGAAATTATCGCCGAAGCCGTAATGCCTGTGCCGCAGGCAAGAGTTTCTCCTTCTACTCCTCTTTCATAAGTACGGACTAAAATCGTATTGTCTTTTAATACCCGGACAAAATTTACGTTTGTTCCTGACGGCGCAAACTCTTTATGGTTTCGTATCGCTCTTCCATATCTGAAAACATCGGCATTTTCGATATCATCGACAAAAATAACCGCATGAGGAACTCCCGTATTTATAAAATCAATGTCAAATTTTTGCCCTTCGGATTCGATTTTAATATCGCGTTTTAAATCTTTTGGATCATATAAATCAAGTTTAACCCTATTACCGGGTATAATTTCCGCGTTAATAACGCCTGCGTCGGTTTCAAAAATCATTTTTTCTTTTGCCGCTCCGATTTCAAAAGCAAACATCGCGATAGAACGTCCGCCGTTTCCGCACATGGAAGCGTGAGAACCGTCGGAATTAAAATATTTCATTTTAAAATCTTTTTCAGAGCTTTTTTCAAGAAAAATAAGACCGTCCGCGCCTATCGAATATTTCCTGTCGCACAGTTTTATTGCAAGATTCCGGTAATTCTTTTCATTTATTATATTTTCCCTGTTATCAATGAGAACAAAATCGTTCCCGGCTGCGGTAAGTTTTGAGAAATTGATATTCATTTTTTATCCTGATACGTTTCATTCAACAATAAATCTTCGTATGCAGCCCTTTTCCTTATCAGTTCCGTTTTAGAACCGTCTACTAAAATTTCCGCAAGCAGCGTTCTTGAGTTATATTGCGACGACATTGCCGCGCCGTAAGCGCCCGCGTATTTTATCAGCAAATACTCTCCCTGATTTAAAACAGGCAATTGCCTGTCTTTACCCATAAAATCAGCGCTTTCGCAAATCGGACCCACGACATCCGTTTTAACGGTTTTCATTTTAGTTTTTTTAACCGGCACTATGTCGTGATAAGCCTCGTACAAAGTAGGTCTTATCAAATCGTTCATTCCGGCGTCGGTAATAAGAAAACTTTTTCCGCCGGACTGTTTTCTGTAAATGACTTTTGCAACCAAATGGCCGGCGTTTCCGATTATAGAACGTCCCGGCTCAAAGATAAATTTTTTATCTTTATCAAAAACCGGAAAAATCTCGGACATAAGCTGTTTCGGGGTTTTTGCTTTGTCGGATTTGGAATATTCAATACCCAATCCGCCGCCGCAGTTAATATATTCGAGTTTTACGCCGTTTTTTTCAACTTCATCTACGACTTTTTTAATCTTTTTTGCGGCAATCCTAAACGGCTCTACGTCTAAAATCTGCGAACCTATGTGGTAATGTATCCCGGTCAAAGCTATATTTTTCATCTTTTTGGCAGTCAAATAAGCTTTTACAGAATCTTCATAAGGTATGCCGAATTTCGTGCCTTTTTTGCCCGTAACAATATAAGAATGCGTGTCAGGGTCAACATCAGGATTAATTCTGAAAGCGATTTTCGCTTTGGTTTTAAGTCTTCCCGCTATTTTATCGATTGCGGAAAGTTCCTCAAAAGATTCAACGTTGAACATCAAAATTTTATTTTTAAGAGCATATTCTATTTCTTCGTTTGTTTTGCCTACTCCGGCATAAACTATTTTCAAAGGGCTAAAACCCGCTTTAAGGCACCTGAATATTTCCCCTCCTGAAGTTGTGTCCGCGCCTGCGCCCAGTTTTGAAAGGATATTTAAAATCCGCCCGTTTGAGTTTGTTTTACAGGCAAAACAAATTAAGCCTTCTTTATTACCAAAGGCTTCTTTATAAGCTAAAAAATTATCCGTAAGCTGTTTTTTCGAATATACGAAAGCCGCTGTTTTGAATTTTTTTGCTACAGTTTCAAGTTTAACGTTTTCAATATACAAATCATTTTGAATATAACGCAACATCTATGCCTCTTTTTGTATGATTATTTCCGTAATGATATCAAAATAGTATATGTAGTGTCAAAACTGCAGATGTGGAGATGCAGAGAGGCAGAGATGCGGAGTTAACGACACAACTGTCTTTGCTTTTGTCTTTTCCCTGCATCTCCGCATCTCTGCCTCTGCCGTTTGCGTTTTTTGTCAATAAGTGATAAATTATAACATTATGGTAATAGAAAGCCGGCAGAATAGTAATTATAAAAACATTTTGGACCTAAAAATCAAAAAAAACCGCGACAGCAGCGGATTTTTTCTTGTTGAAGGCAAAAAACAGGTTGATGAAATTCCCGACACTTGGAATATAAAAGAAATCGTAATTTCAGAAAATTTCAATGAAAAGATGTCAAAAAACCTTAAACCCTTTGTATTTTCGCAGCGCCTTTTTGACAAAATATCATCAACCAAAACCCCGCAGGGAATAGCAGCAGTCGTTGAAAAAAAGAAATATAACACCCAAGAAATCATTAAACAAGACGGAATGTTTGTCATCTTGGAAAGTATTCAGGATCCGGGCAATCTCGGTACAATAATACGTTCGGCGCACGCATTTGGCGCGAAAGCCGTTTTTGTGTCAAAAGAAAGCGCTGATATATATTCCGATAAAACAGTAAGAGCTTCTATGGGTTCGATATTTCATATACCGGTTTTGGGCAATATTGACATAAAAGAAACCGTAAATATTATGAAAAATGAATCTGTTTTTATAACTGCCGCTTCTCTTGAATGCGATAAAGATATTAATAGCCCCATCGTTAAAAATAAAATCGCTCTAATTATAGGAAATGAGTCAAAAGGTTTGAAACCGGAAACCGAAAAACTCGCGGACTCGCTTATAAAAATAAATATGCCCGGCAACGCGCAATCTTTAAACGCCGCTATAGCCGCATCTATAATTATGTATGAATTTTCAAAAACATTTGAAAATTTATAAGAATTAAAACACCTTTATTTGTAAAAAATTTTTAAAATGTAACTTTTTATAAAAAAAACAGTCTAATTTATTGAGAGTTTGGTAATGCTTAGCGACATTCAGCTTGTAAAACTTGCAAAAGAGGGTCATTTAAACGCTTTTGAATCTCTTATAACAAAATACAAAGACAAAGTTTTCAATATAGCTTTTTCTTTTACTTCAAATTATTCCGAAAGCGACGATATAACCCAGAATGTTTTTTTGAAAGTTTATTCCAATTTGGATTCTTTTGAGGAAAAATCGGCTTTTTCAACATGGCTTTACAGAATTTCCGTCAACGAATGTTATAACGGACTGAAAAAAAGAAAGAAAAACACGGTTTCCCTTGAAACGGAAGTAAAAAATAAAGATGATATTTCTCTAAAAGACGTTTTAGCCGACCCGAACGCGAATGTTGAACAAAACTCTATTTCGGCGGAAACCCAAAGCATGATAAGAAAAGCTTTGCTGGAATTGCCAGAAAAATACAGAATGATTGTGACGCTAAGAGACATTGAAGACATTTCGTACGAGGAAATAGCGCAGATAATGAAAATTTCCGACGCAAAAGTAAAAGTCTGGCTGTTCAGAGCCAGAAACAAATTAAAAAGCATTATAAAAATCTGAAACTAGGAAAAAAAATGAAGTGCAAAAATTTTGTCCCGAAAATAAGTCTTTATATAGACGATAAACTTCCTCAAAACGAAAAAGTTTTGTTTGAGGAGCATTTGAAGTCGTGCAAAGAATGTTTTAAAGAATATTCCTCGCTAAAAAACGTAAGAACTTCGCTTATGAATCTTAACAAACAAAAAACCGGCGCCCGATTTGAAAGCATAATAATGCAAAAAATCGAGAAAAAACTTTATACGCCAAGCCAAGCTTCGACTTTCTTTCAAACGGTAAAAGTTTCTTTGCTTGCCGCGGTATTTTTGTTTGCCGTAATAGCGGCTTTTAATTTTTTTACGCCTTCGTTTTTTGACAAAAAAAGTCACGATAATATAGCGGCTTTAAACGATTACGTTTTAAAAGACACTTCCGTATACGATAAAATATCTTCAGGTTTAATGGGATAAATAAATGGTTTCGGTTAAAACAAAAGCCGTCGCATTGTGCATTTTAATATTTTTCATAGGTTTTGCGGGCGGGTATATAACAAAAACCAATGTAAAAGCCAAAGAAACCTATAATTTTCAGCACAAATTTGAAAGGCTTGATATGCTTACCCAGACTTTAGAGTTAAGCGACGTTCAAAAAGCTTTGCTTTTTAATATTCTTGCCGACAATAAAACCGCAATAGACAATATAATGAAGCAGGTTGACCCTAGAATAAAAATACAGCTACATATATTAAGAGAAAACATCAAAAGCATACTTGACGAAAAACAAAAAAACATATATATTAAACTCTTAAAAGAACATGAAGAAAAACAAATAAAAGGACGTACAGAGTAATTTGTCGACGAACATTTACTATTTATTATTAAAGATTAAAAAACAAAGCGTAACATTTTTCAATTTGAAGTTGTCTCAATATTAATGATGCCCAAAGGCGTCAAATTAAAAAAGGGAGAGTGTCATGAAGAAAATTTTGTCGTTAGCTTTAGCCGCAGCATTTGTAGCAACAGCTTCAGTAGCAGTAATAGCCCAGAAAGCCCCGGCTTTCAAACCTTTCGCTGTTTATGTCGAATATAACTCGAAAGAAAACCATTTTGCTCCTTCAGGATGGATGGGAGATTATGGCGATCTTAAACTTAACCTCGCAAGCACAGAAAGCCCGAGAAGCGGAAATTACTGTATTAAAACCACGTACAGCGCGAAAATGACCCAAGGCGCGGGATGGGCCGGAATTTATTGGCAGCAGCCTGCAAATAACTGGGGCGAAAAGAAAGGCGGATATGATTTAACCGGAGCTACAAAACTTACTTTCTGGGCGCGCGGAGCGGTAGGCGGAGAAAAAATAGCTGAATTTAAAATGGGTGGAATTACCGGAGAATTCCCGGATTCAGACTCAGCGGCTATCGGACCCGTCGAACTTAAAAAAGAATGGCAGAAATACACGATCGATCTTAAAGGCAAAGATTTGTCCCACATTATCGGCGGTTTCTGCTGGGCAGCTTCAAAAGACGACAATCCTAACGGATTTATATTTTATCTTGACGACATAATTTACGAATAATTGTTATTTTTCTAAAGGGCAGAGTTTTTAAACTCTGCCCTTTTTTTATTTATAGATATATTATCACTGCTAATACTACCTGCCTTTCCAACTGCTTGCTTTAAATACTAGCCTCCTCGTCTTTGTCGTTGTCTTGAAATACCCTGTTTTGTTTATGCAAAGCGCATTAGCGCGGTCTATGAATTAAATTTTTTTAAAAATCTATTGAGGACTGTTTGAAGCGGCAACCTTATAAGTCTTTATCTGCCGCAAGTTCCGCAAATTGTTTTAAAAATTTTTAATGAATGCGCTCGGCGCTTGAATAAACAAAACGAAAAATCGTTTCTTTGACAAAGAATATCAAAGTTTAATATCATATTGAAAATATTAGGCATTTTTTAAAGGAGCAATAATGAACAAAGATCTATTTAACGAAAACCAAGAGACTTTTTACACCCAAAACGTAAAGCCTTTTGTAGTAGTGCCGAACTTGCCGGAAGTTCTTGCTCCTCTTCTTACCATAGCAAACAATATGTGGTGGTGCTGGAACAGCGAAGCCGTAGAACTTTTCAGAAGGATGGACAGGGATTTATGGGAAGAAACATACCATAATCCGAAAGCCATGCTCGGGATGGTAAGGCAGGAAAGGCTTGTAGAACTTTCTAAAGACGACAGTTTTGTTTCGCACATGGAAAGAGTAAAAAACGAACTTGAAAAATATATGGCTATGAACACATGGTATTCCCACGCCTGTTCGGATTACGCCAATATGCAGTTTGCGTATTTCTCTACGGAATTTGCAATTCATGAAAGCATACCTATTTATTCCGGAGGCCTCGGAGTTTTGTCCGGAGATCATCTGAAATCGGCAAGCGATATGGGCCTTCCGCTTGTCGGCGTCGGGCTTTTATACAGATACGGCTATTTTAAACAATATTTAAGTTTTGACGGCTGGCAGCAGGAAGAATACAGCGAAAATCATTTTAACCGCATGCCTTTACAGCAGGTAAAAAATGACGACGGAACATATTTGATTATAGACATAGACACGCCCAAACAAAAAATATACGCGAGAGTCTGGAAACTGCAGGTGGGCAGAGTCCCTTTGTATCTTTTGGATACTGACTTCAGAAAAAACCCTAAAGAAGTAAGAGAAATTACCGGCCAGCTTTACGGCGGAGACAGGGAAATGCGCATACTTCAGGAAATAGTTTTGGGCATAGGCGGAGTGAAACTGCTGAAAGCGTTAAAAATAGACCCTGACGTCATACATATCAACGAAGGGCATTCGGCGTTTTTGCTTTTTGAAAAAATGAGAGGATATATTGAAGATAACGGACTTTCCATTGAAGAAGCTTATCAAATTGTAAAAAGCAGCTGCGTTTTCACCACGCATACCCCGGTTCCGGCCGGAAACGAAATGTTTTCAAACGATTTGGTTTTAAAATATTTTGAACCCATGTGCAGGAAACTCGGAGCTAAAAAAGAAGAACTTCTGGCATTAGGCTCTTTTCCGGTAAAAGAAATCAAAAATACCGACCTTTCAAATTTCTCAATGACAATACTGGCTTTGAAAGTGTCTAACAAAGCAAACGGAGTAAGCAGGCTGCACGCGACGGTTTCAAGGGAAATGTGGTCGGGAATATGGCCCGGAATCCCGAGAAAAGAAGTACCTATAACCCACATAACAAACGGAATTCACACAAATACGTGGATATCTTACGAGTTCGCGGGGCTTTTCGACAGATATCTGGGCTCGTCGTGGAAAGACGAACCCGCAGACCACACAATATGGAACAGAGTAGCCCAAATCCCCGATGCGGAAATATGGAGAAGCCATGAAAGAAGAAGAGAAAGGCTTGTATCTTTCGCGAGAGAAAAGCTCAAGCACCAGCTTGAAAGACGGGGAGCTTCCCAAAAGATTATAAGTTACGCCGACGAAGTTTTAGACCCCGAAGCGTTAACCATAGGTTTTGCCAGAAGATTCGCTTCTTATAAACGCGGAGACCTCATTTTTAAAAACCTGGAAAGAATAAAAAAAATACTCTCAAACAAAGATTTTCCCGTGCAGATAATCATAGCCGGCAAAGCGCATCCGCAGGACAATAACGGAAAAGAAATAATAAAAAAGATTGTCAATATGGCAAATGACCCGGAACTGCGTTATAAAGTCGTGTTTTTAGAAGATTATGATATGAACGTGGCTCATTATCTGGTGCAGGGCGCGGACATCTGGCTGAATAATCCGTTAAGGCCCGAAGAAGCTTCGGGAACAAGCGGAATGAAAGCAGCCGTAAACGGCGTCATTAATTTCAGCGTTTTAGACGGCTGGTGGTGCGAAGGTTATAACGCGGAAAATGAAAACGGCTGGACAATAGGCTCGATAGACCGTTATCCCGACAGGGAATATCAGGATGAAGTTGAAAGCAACGCCATTTACGAAACTCTTGAAAAAGAAATTATACCGTTGTATTTCACAAGAGGAACCGACGGAATTCCGCGCGGCTGGATAAAAAAGATGAAAATTTCAATGCAGACCCTCGGACCGGTTTTCAATACAAACCGCATGATTGAAGAATATACAAGAAAATTTTATATACCTACAGCCGTCGCGCACGAAAAACTTAAAAAAGACAATTTCACCGCCGTAAAGAAAAAAGCAATATGGGCGGAAAACATACGCGACAACTGGGATTCGATAAAAATAGTCCTTTCCGAAGACAATGTTAAAGACGAAATAAAAATTTCAAACAGTCTCACGGTACAGGCAAAAGTGAATCTCGGCTCTTTAACTCCCGACGACATAAGCGTACAGATTTACAGCGGGTATCTTGATTCCAGGCAAGTAGTAAGCGAACAGGAAGTCGATGAAATGAGACTCGTATCTAAGGAAGGCGACCTGCATATATATGAAGGCAAAATTTTAACGGATAAAGTAGGACATTGCGGATATACAATAAGGGTTTTGCCGCAATATTCCGGCGAAGTTCAGTATATTACCGAAATGGTAAAATGGCAGCAAAACATATAAAGGCAGAAGATAAGAAGATGAGATGATGAGAAGTTTGGAAAAAGCAAAGACAAAGTCGTTGCTCAACATCTCAGCTTCCCATCTTCTCAACTTCCGGTTGTTAAAATGGGCTACGATTTTCTTATTTTTGATTTGGACGGAACCGTTATAGATTCCCAAAAAGATATAACTTCCGCAATAAACCGCGTACGTAAAGAATTCGGTTTTGAGCCGCTTACCGTGGAAAAGGTGCGTTCTTTTCTCGGAAGCGGCGTTAATGCTTTAGTGGATAAAGCCGTGCCCGAGCATGACAAAGAAATACACAAAGAAGCTTTGGAACGTTTCAAATTTCATTACGGACAAACGCTTACCGATACAACCGTCGCCTATACCGGAATTAAAAAAACCCTTGAAACTCTTAAAGACAAAAAGAAAGCTATCCTTTCAAATAAAACGGAATTTTTCTCGCACGAAATAGTAAAAAGACTGGATCTTTTAAAATATTTCATCGAAGTCTGGGGCGGAGACACGGCAGGAGTAAAAAAGCCCGATCCGAAACCTGTTTTAGATTTAATGAAAAGAGCCGGCGTAGTGCCTTCTAAAACAGTCTTAATCGGCGACAGCGAAAACGATTTTAAAGCGGCTAAAGCCGCGGGCACGGCTTCAATAGCCGTTTTGTACGGCTATTCAAATATCGAACAGATAAAAAAATTTAAACCCGATTATATAGTTGAAAAGCCTGAAGAAATAATAAAGATAGTTAATAATGATTAATGATAAATGGTTAATTATTGTTCAAGACAGAACCTTTTTTAATTGAAAGGTACGCAAAGCACACTCATATAATTAATCATTAACCGTTAACCATTAATAATTGGAGGAATTGTGTTTATCGCAAAACTCATAAAAGAATTTTTAAAAGTTCTGCAAACCGACGTGTCTCCTAATCAAATAGCGTTCGGAGCAGCGCTCGGGGTTTTTCTCGGTCTTGTGCCGGGAATTCTTATGAAATGCATTCTTTTCGTCTTAATCCTTATACTTCGCGTCAATATAGGTTCCGCTCTTGCCGCATGGACATTGTTCGGCGTAATCAGCTTTGCGCTCGACCCTATTTCCGACAAAATCGGTTTTTTTATTTTAAATATTGATTTTCTTATACCTCTCTGGACTTATCTTTATAACCTTGCGATTGTTCCTTTCACTAAATTCAATAATTCTATGGTTATGGGGAATATAGTTTTAGGATTGCTGTTTTTCATTCCGGTATTTTTCGCGTCGAAAAAATTCATATCTTATTACAGAACGCACTGGCGCGACAAAGTAGCGAAATGGAGATTAACAAAACTTCTTACGGCCGGAATATTATCCCATACGATTTTAAAATAACGGAGAGAAAAAAATGAAAATATTCCGCACGACATTTATAATCCCCGCTGTGATAATAACCGCGTTAATAATAGTTTTTTTTATTTTTTACTTCGACGTTTATCTTAAAAAAGCTTTCATCTGCGCGGGAGAAGCCGCTTTCGGCGCTAAAGTTGAAATAGGATCCGTAAAAACGACATTTACAAAACTTTCTTTAAACGTCAACGCTTTAAAAATCGGCGATAAAGATAATGAATTCACTAATCTTATCGACATAGACAATATAAATTTTAAAGTGCGCTTTATTCCTTTGCTTTCAAAAAAAGTCATAATAGACAATATGAGCGTCGGCGGCTTGAAATGGGGTACGGCAAGAAAAACTTCCAACAAACTCCCTCCCAAAAAGAAAAAAGAGAAAAAGCCCGGTGAAGAAAGTTTTCTGGGAAGAAAAATGAAAGAAGCGCAAAAACAGGCTGCCGCCGAATTTAATGCTTTTCCGGGAGTTAAAAGGTTCGACGAAATACAAAGACAGCTTAAAGATTTTTCCCCCCAAAGCGTTATAGATATGACAGGCATTCAATCCATAGCCAAAATACAAACCGCTTTCGTCGACGTTATGGGCAGATATGATTCTTATGTAAAAACAATAAATTCATTCAACGTTCAGACGCAGATTGACGAAGTAAAAGCTCTTACGGATAAAATATCTAAAACAGAAATCAAAACCGCCGCCGACGCCGCAGCTTTGAAAGAAAACCTGCAGGCTTTAGACGCTAAAAGGAAAGAGCTTGAAAAATCTTATTCCGATTTAAAAACGGTTCAGACAAGCCTTGCAAAAGACGTAGCCGACCAGAAAAATATGTTTAATGACATATCGTCCCTTATAAGTAATGATGTGGACGAGATCGCGTCAAAACTATCCGTTCCGAAGCTCGATTTTAAAAATATAAGCAGAATGCTTTTCGGAGAAATATGGATAAACAGAGTCGATAAAGCGCTTCATTATATGGAACTTGTCAGAAAGTATATGCCTGAAAAGAGTAAAGAGGAAAAGAAAATCGAAGTCAGGGAAAGAATGAAAGGCAGAGACATTATTTATCCTTTGAAACATAATCTGCCGTCGTTGTGGATAGGAAATATTTCCGTGAGCGGCACTACGGGCGGCGAAGGAAAAGAAAATATCCAGGTAACATTTAAAGGATTTGTCAAAAATATCACTTCTAATCAAAAACTTATAGGACATAATACGACGTTTGAAATCGCGGGAGACGACACGAATCAAAAAATCAATTTATCCGGCACTTTTGACAGATTGACGGAAATTGCCGATGATAAAATTTTGTTCTCCCTAGAAGGCGTCGAAGCTGCAAGACTAGGTATTCCGGAAACGGATTATACACCGTCGTTTAAACAGGCAAAATCAAGCATAACGGCGGAATTCATTCTAAAAGGAAACGATTTTACTACAAAAGCAGGTTTATACATCTATGGGCTTGTATATGACAGCTCAAGAGAATTTCCCGGAATCGACAAAAACATATCAAAATATGTTAACTCGCTATGGCAGGGTATAAACAGCATAAATGTTAACGCGGAGATAGGCATACTGAAAGAAAGCGGTTTAAAATTCGCATTTTCGTCCGACATTGATAAAATCTTAGGACAGAGATTCGGCAATATACTAAACGCGGCGATAGGAGATGTAAAAGAAACAATAAGAAAAGAAATCACTCAGTACGTAGAAAGCCAGAAAAAAGTCTTACAGGCTGAAGCCGATAATTATAAAGCAAAAATTCAAAAAGAAATCGACCCTAAACTCAAAGATATCCAAAAACAGCTTAACGATGTTAAAGCTTTAATTACAAAAAAAGAAGACGAATTAAAAAAACAAACGGCTTCTTTAATACCGTTAAATCTTTTAGGGAAATAATATCAATCGAGTTTCTTACCCCCCCCTGTTCTTGTCGTGTCATTCCGTTGAAAAACGGAATCCATTTTTAACTAATAACGTGGATCCCGTTTTCCAACGGAATGACAACTAGGAAAAACAAAAAAGCCGCTATATTTGCAAATATAGCGGCTTTTTTGTTTTGTATGTTTTATTGCGTCTATGTTCTAAGTTTTACGTAAAGTTCACTGTCAAGTTTTTGGATAAGAGCGTTCATATCGGCATTGACTTCCTCATCCGTCAAAGTTCTTTCATTATTTCTGTAAGAAAGCCTGAACGAATAACTTATTTTTCCCGCTCCGAGTTTTGACTCGTCTTCATATACGGAAAACAAAGAATAATCCTTTAAAATATTCCCTGTTTTCATAACGCTTTTTATGACTTTTTCTATTTTCGCGAACTGAAGAGATTTTTCCGCGGTGACGGAAATATCTCTTTTTACTAACGGAAATTTTGAATAATGTTCATATAAAGAAACTTCTCCGTCATAAACATTTTCTAAAGATTCTATGTCGATTTCAAAATAAAAAATATCGTCTTTTAAATCGCCGTTTAAAGACGGTTTTAAAACTCCGAACTGCCCTATTGCTTTGCCTCTATGGACTATTGCGGCGGTTTTGCCCGGATGAAAATAATTTTTAGGAGAAAGATTTTCCGCAATGATAAAATTATCAGAGGGAATAATATTTTTTACTATTCCGCCTCCGAAATAAAAATCATATTTAGGACTTATCTTGTTTTCAGCCCATTTCCACCATTCCGGCCACACTCTGCCGCACATTATCGCCGCAAAAGTTTTTCTTTCGCCTTGTTCAACGTAAATCTTGCCGTATTCGAATAATGCTGCCGATTCCGCTCCCTGGCTTACGTTAAGCATAATATTCCTGTACAAAGACGGAAGAAGCGACGGCCTTAAAACTTCGTTTTCTTTGGATATCGGATTTGCTATTTTGTAAAAATATTTTAAACCGAAAAATTCAAGTTCTTTAATCTCGGAAAAGCTGTAATTTAAAGCCTCGCTAAAGCCTAGCCCAGAAAGTTTTGACCTGAAACCCGCGATAATCCCCGGAAAAAATGAATTGCTTTTTGTAGAAATCTGAACCCCCTGCTCCGAAGGTTTAGGTATATTGTCATACCCGTAAATACGGGCGACTTCCTCGATTAAGTCAATTTCTTCTTTTATATCGTTACGCCACGAAGGAATTGAACAAAGTATTATCTCTTTTCCGCCGGGCTTTAAATCTATGCCCAGGAATCTTAAAATCTCGGCGATTTTATTTTCCTCAATAGTATAGCCCAAAAGTTTTGAAACTCTCGGAACTCTCAAAGTTATATTTGTTTTTTCATATTTTACGGTTTTAACGTCTTCCCTTATTTCTATGCGTCCGCCCGCAAGTTCGCTTATTAAATTTACCGCGCGCCACGATGCAAGCTCCGCGATATCCCACGCCGAGCCTCTTTCGAATCTGTAAGACGAATCGCTGGAAAGATTTAACTTCTTTGAGGTCTTTCTTATTGAAGACGGTTTAAATATCGCGCTCTCTAAAAATATTGTCTCGGTTTTTTCGTCAATACCCGAATATTCGCCGCCCATGACGCCGGCTATGGCAACCGGCTTTGTTTCATCGGCAATTACAAGCATTTCAGAATCGAGTTTATATATTTTTCCGTCAAGGGCCGTCATAGATTCGTTTTCTTGGGCTGTTCTTACGACAATTTTTTTGGAAACAAGTTTTGATATGTCAAAAGCGTGCAGCGGATGGCCGAGTTCCAGCATAACGTAATTAGTAATGTCTACGATATTATTTATTGATCTTATTCCGCACTTTTCAAGCGCGTCGGACATCCATTTAGGCGAAGGTCCGACTTTTACGCCGGATATAACCGCTCCTATATAACGCGAGCATAAATCGGACTCTACTTTGACAACGCTTAATTCGGGAACGTCAAAAGTTTTTATTACCGGCAAAATAGGAGTTTTTTTAAGTTTTGCGCCGATTTCTCTTGCAACGCCCAAGTGGCTTAAACAATCGCCTCTGTTTGTGGTTATTTCTATGTTAAGAACGGAGTCCGAATCTAAAACGCTTTCCAGAGGAACTCCGACTTTAGTATTTTCGTCCAAAACTAAAATCCCTTCGGAATTTTCTTTAAAGCCGAGTTCCTGTTCAGAACATATCATACCTTCGGAGTCTACGCCTCTTATTTTGGTTTTTTTTATCTGGAAGTTACCCGGAAGTATCGCGCCGATTTTAGCTAAAGGAACAATTTGTCCCGCATCGACATTTTCAGCCCCGCAAACCACGGAATAATTATTTACGCCGTCCGTAAGCGCACACAAAGAAAGCTTGTCGGCTCCCGGATGTTTCTCTTTAGTTAAAACTTTAGCTGTTATAACGTCCGTCCACGAGCATCCGCCCGAGGCAATGGAAGTTTCAACGCCTATAGACGTAAGCATAGAAGAAAGATCCCCGGGTGACAAATCAAATTCGACAAATTTCTTCAGCCAGTTATATGATACTTTCATTTCGTTTCCTTTTTTGAACTTTGCTGTTTTAAAACTGTTTTAAAAACCTCAAATCGTTTTCGTAAAACAAGCGTATATCGTATATTCCGTATTTCAACATCGTTATTCTTTCAACGCCCATGCCGAACGCGAAACCCGTATATTTCTCAGGGTCATAATTTACCGCTTTCAACACATTCGGGTGTACCATTCCGCAGCCCAGAGTTTCAATCCAGCCTGAATTTTTGCATACTCTGCAGCCTTTTCCTTTGCAGAAAAAGCACTGCATGTCCATTTCAGCCGAAGGTTCGGTAAACTGAAAATGCGACGGTCTGAAACGTATGTCTAAATCCTGCCCGAAAAATTTATGCGCGAATTTCGTAAGAACGCTTTTTAAATCCGCGAAAGTTATATTTTCATCAACAGCCAAACCTTCAATTTGGTGAAAAGTCGACGAATGCGAAGCGTCCGAAGCCTCGTTTCTGTAAACTCTGCCCGGGACTATAACCCGCACGGGCGGCTCTTGTTTCTCCATAACGTGTATCTGTCCGGGAGAAGTATGGGTTCTGAGCAGGTTTTTCATTCCTTCAATATAAAACGTGTCCTGAGTGTCTCTTGCGGGATGATCCGAGGGAATATTTAAAGCTTCGAAATTGTACCAGTCAGTTTCAATCTCCGGGCCTTCTGCGACTACAAAACCGAGAGATTTAAAAACCGCGCTTATGTCTTCTATTGTTTTTAAAACCGGATGCAGGCTGCCTTTTGAAAAAGGAAAATAAAAAATTTGCGAAAAATCGACTTTTTCTTTGGCCATTTTTTCGTCAAGAGCGGCATTTTTTAAAAACTCCCCTCTTTGTTCAATAGCGGATTCAATCGAATCTTTCGCTCTGTTCGCTTCGGCGCCTATTTTTTTCTTTTCTTCCGCGGAGTACTGCGAAAGGGATTTGAGAATCTGCGTGACAACTCCGTTTTTACCTAAATATTCCGCCTTTAAAACTTCAAGTCCGGAAATATCGGAATTATTTATTTTTTGCAATGCGTCCGAAATAATTTGTTCGATATTATTCATCTTCAAGTCCTATAAGCCTGTTTAATTTTTCTCTTGCCGTTTTATAATCTGGATTGATGGATAAAGCTTTTGAATACATTTTTTTAGCTTCGTCGGTATTGTTTGAAGTTTCGTTTATCAAACCTATATTATAATAAGCTTCGGCGTTATTCGTGTTTAATTCCAAAACTTTTTTAAATTCCGCCACTGCTTCGTCATACTTATTGTTTAAAAAATAAAACTTGCCCATTTCCATAAGGTCAGTTTCATTTTTAATATTATTACCGCTCATTTAATATCCTTTATTTTTTTAATTTTTTCGAGAGAACTATGAGAACCTACCACTACTAACACGTCATTTTGGTTTATTTCGTCATCGGCTCCCGGAACCATATTTATTTCTTCTTTTATGTCGGTATGCCCGTTATCGTCTACAATGGGAATTTGTTTTCTCACCGCGATGACGTTTATGCCGTAATTGTTTCTTATGCCGGAAGTTTTAATTGTTTTTCCCCAGAATTCTTTAGGAGCGACTATCTCCAAAAGATTATAATCTTTTGAAAGTTCTATCTGCTCTAAAATATTAGGAGTAATTATGCTGTCGACAAGTTTTTTTGCCATTTCAAACTCAGGGTAAACCACGGTGTCCGCGCCGAGTTTCGCCGCGACTTTGGAATGCCACAAACTTACGCATTTTACTATAACGTTTTTAACGCCCAGTTCTTTTACGATTAAAGTCGCAAGTATGCTGGTTTCTATGCTTTCGCCTATTGAAATAATCACGCTGTCGCAGTCGGCAATCCCCGCGTTAAACATAGCTTTTTCGTCCGTCGCGTCAACGACCAAAGCCTGAGTGACGGATTCGCTTATTCTGTTGATTATCTCCGTATCATTGTCTATGGCGAGAACCTGCATGCCTTTTTTTGCAAGCTCTGCGGCGACGTTAAATCCGAAAGTTCCAAGCCCTATAACGCCAAATTGTCTCTTTTTCATACTTTACCTACCCTACAAGTACTCTTGCTTCAGGGTACTTTATATTTTTTCTTTTTACCGTAGAAGTTACCATTAAAATTAGAATAGTCAAAATTCCGATTCGTCCCGTTATCATAGACGCTATGACAATAAATTTTCCTCCGGCCGACAATAGAGGCGTAATGCCCGAGTCTAAGCCTGCCGTCCCGAAAGCCGAAACGGTTTCAAAAATCATATCAACGGAAGCTTGGGAGGATTCAAACATAACAAGAATTGCCGAAAAAACCGCCATTGCCGTAAAATATATTATAAAAATAGTTAACGCTTTTTTTATTAAATCCCAAGGAATTCTTTTTTTAAAAAGAACATAATCTTCTTCTGATTTAACCGAGCTTCTTACAAAAACAAAAACAAGCGCAAGCGTAGTAATTTTAAGGCCGCCCGCGGTGCTTCCGGGAGCTGCGCCGATAGACATAAGAAAAGATAATATCACTTTCGTAAAACGGTTAAAATGTTCGGCAGGAACCGAATTAAAACCCGCCGTTCGCGCGCTTATCGACTGAAACAGAGAATTATTGACGGCATCCAAAACGCTTGCGTTTTTCAGAAGCCCGAAAGCGTAAACCTTTTCCGACAAAAAGAAAAATACGAATCCGAAAATAATAATCGCGGCGGAAATCGAAAGAATAACTTTGGTATTTGTTGTCAAATGCAAACGCTTATATCTGTATGTATCGTATAAATCCACTATTACAAAGAACCCTAAACCGCCAAGCAATATAAGAAACATGATCGTATAAAGCAAAACCGGAGAGCCTGCGTAACTTATCAAACTGTCGGGAAACAAACTAAAACCTGCATTGCAAAAAGCAGATACCGAATGAAATATACCGAGATAAACCGATTTCAAAAAAGAGAATTGCCGCATAAAAAACGCCGTAAGAATAATTGCCCCGATAAACTCTATAGCTAGAACAAAAAACACGGCTTTATAAAGGAGCTTTTTTAAATCGCTAAAAGACGAAATATCGAAAATTTCCTTCATTATGCGTCTGTCTTTTAAAGCCATTTTGCCTATAAGCAAAGTGACGACGGTTGAAACAAACATATAACCCAAACCGCCAAGCTGTATCAAAAGCAATATTACGGTCTGACCGAAAAATGAGAAATATTCACCTGTTGGAACGACCGTAAGACCTGTTACGCTTACAGCCGAAACGGAAGTAAAAAAACATGTCAAAATTGAACAATCAAATCCGGAATTTCTTGAAACAGGCAACAACAATAATACCGTTCCCGCGGTTATTAGAACGAGAAAAAACAATATTAAGGTTTTTGCCGGCGAATAATTCATTTTTTATTTTATGCGGATTTTGCTATTTGGACAAGCTGCTTAAAAGAAGCGTTGTCATTAACGGCTATATCCGCGAGCATTTTTCTGTCGATAACGACGCTGGCTTTTTTAAGCCCGGAAATAAACCTGTTATAAGACATTCCTTCTTCCCTTACGGCCGCGTTCAAACGGATAATCCAGAGAGTTCTGAAATTGGCTTTATTGTCTTTTCTGCCGACATAAGCATAATCGAGAGATCTCTCAACCTGCTGCATTACCATTCTCCAGCGGTTTTTCTTCGTGGCGTAAGAGCCTTTGGCGATTCTTAAGTATTTTTTCTTTCTTTGTCTTGTATAGACGGAACTTTTCGTACGCATTTTACATTACCCCTTCCTAATTATTGACTATTAATTGTTGTTTAGAAGTTATATGGCAAATACTTCTTCATAGTGTTCATATCAGCCTTATCGACTATTGAGGCTTTTCTTGATTTTCTGTTTTGGTTTCCCGAATCTCCGGTTAACAAGTGTCTCTGCCCGGGCTTTTTATATTTTACTTTTCCGGTTCCGGTAACTTTAAAGCGCTTTTTTGCGCCGCTGTGCGTTTTCATTTTAGGCATAGTAAATCCTCCGATATTTGTTATTATTTATTTTGAAAGTTTTTTCTTCGGAATCAAAGTTAAAAACACTCTGGTTCCCATTGAAGACGTTCTACCTTCCGGCTCGGCAATGTCCGATAAAGCGTCTTTTATTCTGTCCATTATTTTTATACCCAGCTCTTTATGCTGCATTTCTCTGCCGGAAAACATAGCGGTAATCTGGACTTTATCGCCTTTCTCTATAAATTCCCTGGCGTGTTTTATTTTCACTTCCAAATCATGTTCGCCTATGCGCGGCCTTATTCTGACCTCTTTAGTATGCGTAATTTTTTGTTTTTTTCTCGCTTCTTTTTCTTTCTTTTCCATTTCGTATCTGAACTTGGAAAAATTGACTATTTTGCACACAGGCGGAACTGCCTGCGGAGAAATTTCCACTAAATCCAAACCTTTTGCCTGAGCCATAGATAAAGCTTCTGAGGTTTTAACAACGCCTACCTGCTGCCCGTCGGAATCAATAAGCCTGACCTCCGCTACCCTTATGAACTGGTTGGTACGATATCTCTTGTTTTCGACGATGTCCTCCCTCTGCCTTTGGCAGAATTTAAATAAAAAAATCGGGACGGAAAATCCCGCCCCGTGATTATGAGATACAAATTATTGCCTGTTTTTTAACCTTTTTCCTATAATTTCATTTTGGTCAAGGTGAGCCGGGACGGCTTCTTTATTATTAATATTTAAAAATTATACAATAACTGCAATAGGTATGTCAATGCTCTTTGAACTTTTCACTTTACACTTTGAACTTTGCCTTTAAAGTTCGTTTACGCCGGGAATGCTTTTTTCTTTTAAAAGGTTTATAAAATCGTCAATTTTAATTACGCCTAAATCTTTGTTTCCCCTTGCTCTTACGGCAACAGAACCGGCTTCTTTTTCTTTGTTTCCTACAACCGCTATATAAGGTATTTTCTGCATTGCGTTTTCCCTGATTTTATGGCCGATTTTTTCATTTCTGTCGTCTAAAACAGCTCTTATTCCCTCTTTTTTCAATTTATCCAGCAACTCTTTACAATATTCGCTCTGCTCATCGTTGATATTAGCTATAGCAACTTGTATCGGCGACAGCCATAAAGGAAGCGCGCCCGAATAATGCTCAAGTAAAACGCCTGTAAATCTTTCAAGCGAACCCATTAAAGCTCTGTGAATCATATAAGGTCTTGCTTTTTTTCCGGATGAATCAATATATGTAATATCAAATCTTTCCGGAAGGTTAAAATCAAACTGTATAGTAGAACACTGCCATAGCCTGCCTATGGCGTCTTTTATTTTTATGTCTATTTTGGGACCGTAAAAAGCGCCGCCGCCTTCGTCAAGTTCATATTCATAACCTGTTTTTTTCAAAGCGCTTTCTATTGATTTTTGAGCTTTTTCCCAATCTGAAACTTCTCCTACGTATTTTTTTTCAGGTCTTGTGGCAAGATAAATTTTATAATCGCTAAAACCGAAAGTTTTAAGCATATTTACGGCCATATTAAAAATCGTAAGCATTTCGCCTTCAAGCTGTTCCGGAGAAACTATTACATGTCCGTCGTCCTGCGTAAACCCCCTGACGCGTAAAAGTCCGTGCAAAACGCCAGATTTCTCAAACCTGTAAACCGTTCCGAGCTCAGCGTACCTTATCGGAAGCTCCCTGTAAGAGTGAAGCTTTGTTTTATACACCATTAAATGCATGGGGCAATTCATGGGTTTTACGCGGTATGGTTTGCCCTCTATTTCCATCGGCGCGTACATATTTTCGGAATACGTCTGCAAATGGCCGCTTATGCTGAAAAGTTCTTCGCTTGCTATATGAGGCGTAAGCAACAGCTCGTAACCATTGTTAATATGAAACTGTTTCCAGTAGGTTTCGATTATATCTCTTAAAAGAGCGCCTTTTGGGTGCCACAAAACAAGTCCTCCACCTACCGCGTCGTGAACGCTGAAAAGGTCTAAATCTTTTCCGAGTTTTCTGTGGTCTCTTTTTTGTATTTCTTCAAGTTTCTTTAAATATTCGTCTAAATCTTCTTTTGTAAAAAACGCGGTGCCGTAAATCCTTTGCAGCATCTCTCTTGAAGAATCCCCTCTCCAGTACGCGCCGGCAACGGAAAGAAGCTTAAAATTTTGTACTTCTCCCGTCGAAGCGACGTGAGGACCTCTGCAAAGGTCGGTAAAATCTCCGGATTTATAAATACTGACTTTGTCATCGGGAATTTCCGAAGCTATTTCGGCTTTGTATTTTTCGCCTTTTGAGTTAAATTCTTTGACCGCATCGTCTTTTGGCACGGAAGAACAAACAAAAGGATGATTCTCTTTTATAATCTCTTTCATTTTTTCTTCTATTTTCGACAAATCTTCGGGGGTAAACGGCTCGGGTCTGTCGAAATCGTAGTAAAAGCCTTCTTCTATGGAAGGGCCTATCGCGACTTTTGTATCCGGAAAAAGTTCTGTAACGGCCGCAGCCATTATATGCGACGCGGAATGTCTCAAAGTATCCAATGATTTTTGTTCTTTCATTTTATTATCCTGTTTATAAAGACAGTCAGGAGTTCGGTTAACTCCGTGCTGTTTTGAATTTGCATATTATACAAAATTTTCAATTAAAGCAGGCAGGCGCCGCTAATCAATTATTCGCCGTACGGAAAGTTCGGAATCGTTTATTTCTATTATTTTTGAAGGAACGGCATTTACTATAAGGGTATTATGAAGCACGGTCTGCTGTATTTTTTTGCGATTTTCATGAATATGCCCGTGAAGCCAAAGCAAAGGTTTCATTTCCGAGATAAAATTTCTGAAACACTCGAATCCGCTGTGACATCTGTCGGGCTTATCATGAACGCCCGCGACCGGAGCGTGCGTTATAACAATTATATCTTTCGTTTTATTCGAAGCCATTAAATCGAAAAAACGGCGACGCTTTACCGCCGTCGTCGTTTTCCTTACTATTTTTTCCATTTCGTTTTCTTCAAATTGGAATTTTCCGGGATTATATCTCTTAGAGCCGCCGAAACCTACGACAATATAATTTCCGACAACCTCGAATCTGCCGTGCATATCTGTTCCGCCCAAACCAAAATCCGATTCTTTTCCGCCGTCCTGGTAAAACTGCGAAACAAAATGGTTTCCGACCACATAATATAAATTTTTATTTACGCCGTCGGTTATGTACTCAAGATATTTTTTCGTCAAATCGCCGCAGGAAAAAATACAGTCTATTTTTCCGAGTTTATCCTGGCTCGTTTCAATAATATGCTTTAGATAAACGTCTTCATCGTCTGAAACGCAAAGAATTCTCATACCGAGTTATTCCTTAAAGTCTTTTATACGTTCCTTAATTCCGTTTAAAATATCTTTTATTTTCGACGGTATAAGATGCAGAGGCTTCACTTTTTTATATTTTCTGAAAAAATCGTGCGCGGTAAAATCGAACCCGACGTCGTGACCGGCTTTTTGGCTGAGGTAATATTTATGCTGCTGTATCCAGACATAAAGATCCGTGTAAGTTCTTTTGCGAAACCCGCTCAATACGTCTTCTTCTTCCATAACCGACACGGACGGAAGAAAACTATGCTCATACCAATGATACGAAGCAAAAATCGTGTGTTTCTTGCTGAATTCGCCTTTATTATAGCTGGCTTTATAATTTTCTATTTCCTCAAGGAGTTTTCCGTAACTTTTAAGCTCGGTGACTTTTAAAGGATATTTTAAAACAGCGTTTGACAAATACGTTTTTGACAAAAAAGAGTATTCTTCAAGTTTAATCAAAAAATCCTTGGCGCTTTTAGTATCGTACGAATAATTCTTTGTCGTGGAAATATCGAACTCAAACTTAACCTCAAAAACTTCGGCGTCGATAAATTCCGCGTTAAAAAGTCTTTTCGCAACGGCAGCCCTGTGATGTCCGTCTATTATAAAATAGCTGTCAAGTATCTGGTAAACCTGTATAGGAGGCAGATTAACTCCCGCGAGCAAAGCTCTTTCAATATTGGCGTATCTCATGCTTGAGTCGCCTCTGTAAGGAAGCAGATTTTCGGAAAAATCATTGTACCTGTTAATGCTCCCGACTATCTTTTCCGTCTCTATAGCCTGAATTCCTTTGTTTTTTACTTTATATTTTTGTAAATTTTTCTCTATTGAAGCAAAATCAACGAGAATATCTTTTTTTTCACTCATATTTTTTCCTTTTTACTCAAACAAAACACTAATTTATATAGTTTTTTTGCAAAGGATTTTGATATTTTTGCGACGCTTAAGACGGGTTGCCACGCGACGAATAAGGAGCGTAAGTCTGGCAACGGACGCGAGATGTGAGCGCCCTATCCTTAGACTAAAACTAAATGAGCCGGAGTATAAGGAGGCAAAAATTCAAAAGCCAAAGCAAAAATGGGCGGAGAGGGAATTGAACCCTCACGGCTCTTGCGAGCCTCAGGATTTTAAGTCCTGTGCGTCTGCCAGTTCCGCCATCCGCCCACTTGAACAATCATTTCAAACAATCTAAAAACTTTCAAATTATCTTTGCGGATTATACTACATTTATAATGTTTATGCAAACAACACAGCAGAAGATGAGATGCGGAGAAGATGGGATGCAGAGCAACGGCTTTAAAGGCTGTTTTCTTCGCATCTTTGCATCCCCGTATCTCTGCATCTCGTTTGTTTGCCGTGATTTGACTTAAATTTCCTAAAATCCTAAAATAACAATGTTTTATATAAAAATTTAAAGGTTTTATGTTATGCCCACAATTAAAATTAACGCCGAGAAATGTAAAGGCTGTAGTTTATGTTTAAAAGCCTGCCCAAAGCAATGCATATCTTTTTCAGAACAGTTTAATAAAGCCGGATACCGCTGGGCAACGCTTGAAAAAGAAGACGCATGCATAGGCTGCGGATTCTGTTATTTGGTTTGTCCCGATGTATGTATAGAAGTATATAAATAGAAGATTAGAGGCATAGACGCACGGAGGCATGGGAACTGCTTTTGTAGTTGCTATGCATTTGAAAGGTATAAAATGAAAAAATTAATAAAAGGTAACATTGCTCTGTGCGAAGGCGCTATAGCGGCGGGATTACACGCTTATTTCGGCTATCCGATAACTCCTCAAAATGAAATCCCCGCTTATATGTCCAAAAAGATGGTTGAACTGAAACGCGTTTTTGTTCAGGCTGAATCGGAAATCGCGGCCGCTAACATGGTTTTGGGCGCGGCGGTAACGGGAAAAAGAGCAATGACTTCATCGTCGTCTCCGGGAATTTCTTTAAAACAGGAAGCAATTTCTTATATGGCGGGATTGCAGCTTCCGTCTTTAATAGTCAATGTTCAAAGAGGAGGGCCGGGACTCGGAAATATTTCAGGTTCGCAGTCCGACTATTTTCAGGCGGTTAAAGGCGGCGGACACGGGGATTACAGACTTATAGTTCTCTCGCCGAATTCCGCTCAGGAAATGTATGAATTTGCTTATGATTCTTTTGATTTGGCGGAAAAATACAGAAGCCCGGTTATGATTCTTACCGACGGAATAATAGGGCAGATGATGGAACCCGTAGAATTTAACAAATCCGAAAAAAAAGATTTTAACGACAAAAACTGGGTTTTGACAGGCTGCAAAGGCAGACAGCCGCGTTCCGTACAATCGCTTCTTATGAAAGACGGAGTATTGGAAAAACATAATATTAATTTGCAGGAAAAATATAAAATTATCGCCAAAAACGAAGTAAAATATGAGACTTTTATGACTGACGACGCGGAAATAATAATAACCGCTTACGGAATTTCGTCGAGAATAGCCAAATCCGCAATAAAACTGGCAAGAAAAGAAGGTATAAAAGCAGGTTTGCTTAGGCCAAAAACCCTTTGGCCTTTCCCATCACAAATTATAGATTCATTGGCAAAAAAAGGAACGAAGTTTCTGTCTGTAGAGTTAAGCCACGGACAAATGATTGAAGACGTAAAACTTGCCGTAAACGGGAAAGCTCCCGTCGAATTTTTAGGCAAAGCCGGCGGCGGAATAGTCACTGAACAGGAAATACTCGTAAAAATTAAAGAGATGGCAAAATAATGGAAAAAATATTATCAAAACCGGAAAGTCTTAAAGATTCTGTTTTATCTTACTGCCCGGGATGCGGGCACGGAATAATACACAGGCTCGTAGCGGAATGTGTAGACGAGTTAAATTTAAGAGAAAAAACAATAGCCGTGGCTCCGGTAGGCTGTGCGGTTTTTGCCTACGATTATTTTAACTTTGACACCACCGAGGCTCCGCACGGCAGGCCTCCGGCCGTGGCAACAGGAATAAAAAGGACAAATCCCGACAAATTCGTATTCACTTATCAGGGCGACGGAGATATAGCGGCAATAGGCATGGCCGAAACCATACACGCGGCAAACCGCGGAGAAAACATAACGATAATATTCGTAAATAACGCCAACTACGGAATGACAGGCGGACAAATGGCGCCTACGACTTTAATCGGACAAGTAACCGAAACAACGCCTTTCGGCAGAGACCCTAAAAGAGAAGGATATCCTATACATCTTTGCGAACTTCTTGCGACTCTTGAAGGAACAACATATCTTGAAAGAGTATCGATATACAATCCGCAAAATATAATTAAGGCGAAAAAAGCCATAAAAAAAGCCTTTCAATGCCAGTTAGATGGCAAAGGTTTTTCGCTTGTTGAAGTAATTTCTAACTGTCCGGTTGACTGGGGTATGACGCCGCTTGATTCAATCAAATGGACGGAAGAAACGTTTATAAAAACTTTTCCTCTCGGAGTTATAAAGGATAAAACAAATGTATGATGAAATAATAATCGCGGGATTCGGCGGACAGGGCGTTTTGCTTGCGGGAACTTTAATAGCACAGGCGGCGATCGAACAAGGATTACATACTACATGGTTTCCGTCTTACGGAGCGGAAATGCGTGGCGGAACGGCAAATTCCACCGTAATAGTTTCAGATGACGAAATCGGTTCCCCCATTGCTTTTAACCCTAACGCGCTTATAGCTTTAAACGAACCGTCTTTAAATAAATTTATGCCGAGAATGACTGAAAGCTCGGTTATAATAGCCAATTCTTCGATAATTCCGCAGAACAAAGAATACAGGATAAAACTTTATTTTGTTCCGGTAACCGACATCGCGGATAAAGAAATAAAAAATGTTAAAACCGCAAATCTTGTCGCCGTAGGAGCTTTGATAAAAGCCCTTGAAATTAATTGCGCAAATCCGCGAAGACGAAGCGCCGGGAAAGAGGGAGATATTTGCGAACTTGAAGACGCAAAAGTTCTCACTTTGCAAAGCGCGTTATCGGCATGCGAAAAAGCCTTTTCTTCAAAGCCCGAATTTGTCGAAATAAATAAAAAAGCAATTCAGGCAGGATATAATTTCGTAAAGTAACATTCGTTACAATAAGCAGTGCCTCAAAAAGGAAAAATCATGAAAATTCGTCCGGCAAAGGTCACAGACGTAAAAGAAATACATAAACTTGTCGAACATTATGCAGACAACAAAGAAATGCTGCACAGGTCGCTCAATTCAATATATGAAAATATTCAGGAATATGTGGTAGTCGAGGATGACAACGGCTCAATTATAGGCTGCGGAGCGCTGCATGTGGCGTGGGAAGATTTGGCGGAAGTAAAGGCTTTGGCCGTTGCCGAAAAATATACAAAACAAGGGATCGGAAAACAAATAGTTTTGCAGCTTCAGCAAAACGCGAAAGATTTGGGCGTAGACAAAGTTTTTGCATTGAGTTTCAAACCGGATTTTTTTCAAAAGCTCGGATACAATATTATTCCAAAAGAAATGCTTCCGCATAAAATATGGAGCGAGTGCATAAACTGTCATTTATTTCCTGACTGCGGCGAAGTTCCTCTTTTAATTTCTCTTGATAAAAATAACGCGTAAAGCGGTAAATCCGTTTATGCTGAATTTCTTTAAAAATAAAAAAATACTTATCACAGGCCATACCGGTTTTAAAGGTTCGTGGCTTTGTAAAATTTTAAATTTTGCGGGCGCGCATGTAACAGGCTATGCCCTTTTGCCTTCTGAAACCCCCAATCTGTTTAATCTTGCTGAAATTTCTAAAGACATAGATTCTGTTTTTGCCGACATAAGAGATCTCGTCGCTCTTAAAAAAACCGTGTCAGCCGTTAAACCCGAAATAATAATTCATATGGCGGCGCAGCCTCTTGTCAGAGAATCTTACAAAAATCCCGCCTACACTTATGAAACAAACGTTATGGGAACGGTAAATATTCTTGAAGCCTCAAGAGAATGTAAAACGGTAAAATCGTTTTTAAACGTCACGACAGATAAAGTCTATAAAAACAACAAGTCCGGACAAGTTTATAAAGAATCGGACGAATTAAACGGACAAGATCCTTATTCAAATTCAAAATCCTGTTCGGAACTTATAACGGAAAGTTACAAAAAATCTTTTTTTAAAAATACCCGGACCGCGATATCTACCGTACGTTCGGGAAACGTAATAGGCGGCGGAGATTTTTCAGATCACAGATTGATTCCGGACGCCGTAAAAGCTTTGTCTGAAAATAAACCTCTTATCTTGAGAAATCCCGGTTTCGTAAGACCTTACCAGCATGTTACGGAAACTATTTTCGCTTATCTGCTCATAGTAAAAAAACAATATGAACATAAAAAGTACGAAGGCAATTATAATATAGGCCCCGAAATGTCAGAATATGTAAAAATCGAACAACTGGCAAATATGTTTTATTCGCATTTTAAAGAACCGCCCCGGATTTTACAAAACCATAATGAACAGCAGCCTTTTGAAACGGATTTACTTATGCTCAATACTGAAAAAATAAAAACGATATTAGGCTGGAAACCGTCAATAACTCTAAACAAAGCCGTTGATATGACCGCCGAATGGACCAAAGCGTATATGGACAAAAAAAATTTTAACGAGATTATGGACAGTCAGATAAAAGAATATTACGGATTAATTAAGGATATTTATGAATGAAAAAACAGCCCGTAAACAGATCCTAAATCTTGCGGACAAATACGCGAAAGAATTTCTTAAACCTGAAAAATACAAGAAAGGTTCGAAAATAAATTACGCGGGCAGAGTGTTTGACCGCGAAGAAGTAAAAAATTTAATAGACGCTTCTTTGGATTTTTGGCTTACATCGGGAAAATATACCGATAAATTCGAAACATCTCTGGCAAAGTTTTTAAATATCAGGCATTGCCTGTTTGTAAATTCGGGCTCGTCGGCAAATTTACTCGCCTTTACGGCTTTGACCTCTCCTCTCTTAAAAAACAGAGCCATAAAAAGGGGCGATGAAATAATAACCGTCGCGGCCTGTTTTCCGACAACCGTCGCTCCGATATTGCAATTCGGAGCCGTGCCTGTTTTTACGGATATAACGATTCCGCAATATAACATAGACGTTAATGTTTTAAAAAAAGTTCTCACAAAAAAAACAAAAGCGGTTATGATTGCCCACACGCTTGGAAATCCGTTTGATTTAAAAGCCGTAAGCTCTTTTTGTAAAAAAAATAATCTTTGGCTTATAGAAGACAATTGCGACGCGCTAGGAGCAAAGTATAAAATCAACGGGAAACTCCGTTATACAGGTACAGTCGGCGATATAGGGACATCGAGTTTTTACCCCGCCCATCACATTACTACAGGCGAAGGCGGCGCGGTATATACTAATAATCCTCTGCTTCACAAAATTATGCTTTCGCTGAGGGACTGGGGAAGAGACTGCTCATGCCCTTTGGGAAAAGATAATTCATGCGGACGCAGGTTTGATTCTAAATACGGTTTATTGCCCGAAGGATACGACCATAAATACGTTTACTCTCATTTCGGATATAATCTTAAAGCCACGGAAATGCAGGCGGCCATAGGCTGCGCCCAGTTAAAAAAACTTCCGTCATTTATAAAAAAACGTAATGAAAATTGGCAGTATCTGCGTAAATCTCTCAACGAATTTTCCGACGTATTGATACTGCCGGAACCCGAAAAAAACTCAAAGCCCGGCTGGTTTGGCTTTTTAATAACAGTAAAGGAAAATTCAAAAATTACAAGAAACGCTTTAGTACAATATCTTGAAAAAAATAATATTCAGGCAAGAATGTTATTCGCGGGAAACATAACAAAACAACCCTGCTTTGACTATTTTAGAAAAGATAAAAAATCGCACAGAATATCGGAAAATTTAAAAAACACCGAAACAGTTATGAATAATTCTTTATGGATAGGGGTATATCCCGCAATAACTAAAAAAATGCTACAATTCATGGTAGGCAAAATAAAGAATCTGGCAAGGAAATAAAAATGGTTTTTAAAGAACTCCCCATAAAAGGGGCTTTCGTGATAGAACCAGACAAGTATAAAGACCACAGAGGTTCTTTTTTCAGATTTTTTTGCAAAAGAGACCTCACGCTCCATGACATAAGTTTTAACGTCAAACAATGCAACATGTCAAAAAATAACAGCGCCGGCGTTTTACGCGGACTGCACTATCAAAAAGAACCGTTTACAGAACAAAAAATAGTTTCATGCATGAAAGGTTCAAGTTATAACGTAATAGTCGACATCAGAAAAGATTCGCCGACTTATTTAAAATGGACCCATGTCGTTTTATCGGAAAAAAACGAAGCAAGTATATACATTCCCCCTATGTGCGCGCACGGTTTTCAGACGCTTGAAGACGATACCGTTTTATTTTATATACTCAGCGAATTCTTTATGCCCGATTATTACGCGGGAATAAGATGGAATGACCCGAAAATAGGCATTAAATGGCCGGATCGCAAAAACGTAATAATAAATGAAAAAGATAAAAACCATGAACTTCTATAAAAAATTAATTTTAACAGGCGGTTCGGGACTTATAGGCAAAGAAGCGATAGAACCTCTTAAAAACTCCGGGTTTGATATTTATGCGTTAACCATAGACAAAGAAAATCCGGACAACGGCGTCAATTGGATAAATTGCAATATTTTTGATGCGGACAGCGCCAGAAAAGCATTTGAAAGTATAAAGCCGTCGCACCTTTTAAACTTCGCATGGGCGACAACGGAAGATTATTTAACGTCCGATATAAATTTCGATTTTTTGAAAGCAGGGCTTAATCTGTTAAAATATTTTACCGAAAACGGCGGGAAAAGGGCCGTTTTTGCGGGAACTTGTTTTGAATATAAATTTAAAGACACGCCTCTCAAAGAAACGGACGAAGTCCGTCCGCAAACCGTGTACGCCAAATGTAAAAATTATTTAAGAGAACTTTCAGAGCTTTACTGCGCCCAAAACGGCGTAAATTTCGGCTGGGGCAGAATTTTTTACGTTTACGGCCACGGTGAAAATGAAAAAAGGCTTACGGCGCACATAATAAAAAGCATTAAAGAAAACAAAGCAGTCACGATAACAAACGGCAGTTTAATTAAAGATTACATATATTCAAAAGATATCGCGAACGGTTTTGTAAAATTTTTAGACGGCGATGCCGAAGGCATAGTAAATATTTGCACCGGCAAAGGAGTAACTCTTGCGGATTACGCTTTGGCCATAGCAAACAAACTCGGACGCCCGGACTTAATTAAAATTTTAAATGAACCTACAAACCAGCCGCCGGTTATAGTCGGCGATAACTCGCGCCTTACAAACGAAGTCGGATATCATATACAATACTCTTTAGACCAAGCGATTGACAATATATTAATTTCCATGTAAAAATGCAAAGAAGGAAAAATAACAGTGTTTTATTTCAAACTGCTTTGGAAAGATTTAAAAAATATAAGATTATTTATAAATAATCTTAATTTTAAAGTCTGGCTTCTTTTTCTAACGCATCCTGTAATTGTCAGGCGGTTTGTAATAAGATTAAATGCAGCATTTCAAACCTTTAATAATGATTTAATTGTAACAATTGACGGCGACGAAAACCGTAAAATAAAATTTCTCGTTAAAAACATTTCGGATATTAAAATCATACTTGAAATTTTCTATGAGTTAAACTACAAAATAAACACAAAAGACGAATGTGTTGTAATTGACGTGGGAATGAATAAAGGCGCAGCATCGCTTTATTTCGCATCTCAGCCGAACATAAAAAAAGTCTTCTCTTACGAACCTTTTAAAGAAACTTACGAATCAGCTATCCGCAATTTTGAACTTAATAAAGAGTTAAAAGAAAAAATTTATCCCCACAATTTCGGAATTTCGGACAATGACGCCGATATATCCGTTAATTATTCGTCAAAAGATCAGGGTTTAAATACCGTAACCGACGTAAATTTAAAAAATCTGACTCCGAATGTAGGAAATACGACAAAGCAAACCGTAAAACTCGCGGCTGCCGATAAAATCTTTTCCGAAATTATAAATTCCGCTTCAAAAGAAAAAATTATTGTAAAAATGGACTGCGAAGGCAGCGAATATAAGATCTTTGACTGCCTTGATAAAGCCGGATTATTTCCTAAAATAAGCTATATACTTCTAGAATGGCATTTTAAAGGCGAGAATATTTTGATTGAAACCCTTCTTAAAAACGGATTTGTTTCTTTTTCAAGAAAACTGCATGTTATTTTAGGTTTTATTAAGGCTGTAAACGTAAAAAACTTATAGCTCCTCAAAAGCGGAAAACACTATGTCTTATAAAAAAATATTGGCTATAACATACTGGGGGCTCGGAGATTTTATATGGGCTACGTCCGCTTTTGCAATCATAAAAAAAACTTTTCCAAAATCGGAACTTACGGTATTACTGCTCAAAGAATTTGAACAGCTCGCAAAAAACAATCCGGTAATAGATAAATATTTTTTCTACTATCATTCCAGAAACGACTCTTATATAAAAGACAGACTAAAAAAATCCCTGTGGTTTTTAAGATATTTTTTAAAACTTGTTTTCGGCGGATATGAAGCATGTATTTTTTTTGACAATTCGACCCTGCTTACGCTTATAGTTAAAATGGCAGGGATCAAAGTTATAGCAGGACCCGATATAAGAGCGGGAATCAAAAACGCCGCCGAACCGTCAAGAAAATATTTCACGTTCACGGCTCGTCTGAATCCTGATGTAAAGCATTTTCATATGTCGCAAAGATATCAAAATATAGCCAGACAATTTTTAGAAAGCTATAATCTGGCGAAACCCGTGCTTACCGATACTAAAAATCTATCGGATAAAGCTTTGAATTTAATCGGCGAAAAAACGGGATTTACGGTATGCATAAATTACCGAGGACAAAAAACATTGCCCGACGAAAGAATAATAGAAATAATAAAAGCTTTGAGTTCGCAAATACCGTCTAATTTTTGTTTATTGGGAGATAAATCAATTTTTGATAATTCCAAAAAAATCGTAAATTCACTAAAAGACGTAAGTATAAAAAACCTATGCGGTAAAACGGATATTTTGGTTTTAAAAGCCGTGTTGGAACAATCCGACTTATTAATCTCCGTTGACACGGGAACCGTTCATTTAGCCGCGGCCGCGGGAATAAAAGTGATATCGCTTCACGGTCAAACCCTTCCGGACGAATCCATGCCTGTTACGCACAAAGCCGCAGCATTATGCTCTTATGAAAAATGTTCGCCGTGTTCATACGCAGAATGTCCAAACGGATTGAAATGTTTATATAATATAAGCGTTAAAGAAATATGCGAAACCGCAAAAATTTTATTAAACGAAAAAAGCGAATAAATTATGTTAAAAAAAATAAAACGATTTATAATAACGAATGAGACGGCATATAAGATTTCCGTTATTCTTCGCATAAAACAAATTAAAAATTTTTTTGAGAAAACGCTGAAATTTAACAAAAAAATTGCCGCCTCTGATTACTTTATAGAAGACATACATTATCATATAATAGACAGATGCAACTTAAATTGCAAAAACTGTTCATCCTTCTCCCCTATAGCCAAAGACAACGTCACGGACATTAATACATTTACAAAAGATTTAAAAAGGCTGGCAGAGCTTACAGGCGGAAAAATCAAAAGATTAAATCTTACCGGCGGAGAACCTTTACTGCATCCGGATTTATTAAAAATGCTTAGCAAAGCAAGGAATATTTTCCCGAACATACAAATAAGAATCGGCACAAACGGAATTTTGCTTCCGAATCAAACCGACGAATTTTGGGAAACGCTGCAGCGTGAAAAAATATCTTTAATTATAACAAGATATCCGATAAAATTAAACTGGAAAACCATTAACAAAAAAAGCGACGATTACAAAATAGACATCGACTATCAGGGACTGGAAATCGGGAAGAAAACTTCGCATCATTTCCCCCTTGACACAGAAGGCGGGCAAGACGGAAAATACAATTACGAGAATGGAAAATGCAACGGATGTTATTATTTAAAAAACGGAAAATTTTCAATATGTTCGATACCCGTTACCGTAAATATATTCAACGAGTATTTTAATAAAAATATTCCCGTAATGGAAAGCAGTTTTATAGATATATACAAAGCTTCCGATATAAAAGAAATTCTGGATTATATTTCAAAGCCTATTGACGCCTGCCGTTATTGCGCGGTAAAGAAAAGAACCTATAACAGCTTATGGGGCGTCTCAAAAAAAGAAATAAGCGAATGGATATAAAAAGCGCAATTACTACACCATTTAATAAAATCCCGCCCCACTTATTTGTGGCTATTAGCGGCTGGATAAGCAAAATAATAATCGCGTCCGTGCAAATAATAAGCATTCGGGCGCTGTTGTCTTACTTAGGAGAAGACAGATACGCCGTATATGCCATCGCTTTTTCCATCGTATCATGGTCTGCTCTCACGGAATTAAGTATCGGAACATCACTGCAAAACTTTATATCCGAAAGCAGAGCGAAAAACGAAAATTACGATAAATATTTAAAAGCCTGCCTTCAGATTATAATAATATTATTTGTTATTTTTTCCATAGTTATAATATTTATTTCAAATCCCGTACAAAATATAATATTTAGAAAATTCACTAATATTTCCGAAATACAAACAACTCATATTATCCTGACAGGGGCTATGATATATCTTGCCTACGCATTGACATTCCCGGTTTATAAAGTTTATTATGCTTTGCATAAAGGGTATGTTTCAAACTTTCTTCAGGCTCTTTCCGCGATAATATCTATGGCTGCCATAGTTATATTTAAAAGACATTATCCCGAAGGGCATAGTATTACGACGGCGTTAATAATCTTTACTCTGCCTCTTTTTCTTTGCGCGGCGCCTCTTTTTATAAAAATATTTGCCTCGTACCTGCCGCGTATTTTTGAATTTGATATAAAAACAATCAAAAACATATTTATACGAGCCGTTAAATTTCATTCTATCACAATCTTTACTCTTATCTTTTTACAAACCGATTATCTTGTAATGTCGCAAACTCTAAAACCGGCAGATATAGTAACATATAGTATTTTTATGAAAGTATTTATGTTTATCGTATTTATTTATATCGCCGTTCTTGCGGCCGTATGGCCCGTATTTAGCGAAATGTATGTGAGAAAAGAATTCAATCAAATCAAATCTATGATAAAAAAATATAATCTGCTGGTTTTAATTTTATCAATTGCAGGAACAGCCTTCATATATATTTTTTCGCCGGTAATTATTAAAATTCTCGCTCCCGGAACGCAAATAGACGCATCTCCTTTGCTGATTTTGATGTTCGGGATTTTTATATTGCTGAGATGTTATTGCGATACTTTTCTGACTTTTCTTCAAAGTATAAACGCGCTGCGGACGCTTTTTATATATATGCCTTTTCAAATAGCGCTAAACGCATCGGCTCAATATTTCCTCTCAAAAAATTACGGGGTAAAAGGAATCCTGGCGGGATTAATTATTTCATTGGTACTTACCGCTTTTTGGATACTGCCGTTAAAAACAAAAGCGGTTTTAAAAACAGAGTTACCTTAATAAAAACGGCCGCGCAACGGATTTTATAAGCTTTATTACGACTATTTTCACGCATACCGTTAAAAAGCAATACAAAATTCCTTTGTTTACTCTTTTTATAAAAATTTTTTCCGGTTTAGACAAAAGCGCGTTATGCATTACGGTATCGTCTATCGCAACTTTAATTTTTTCATAATCCGATAAGAAAGTTTTAGCGTTAAAATTATAGCGTAACTGATAATAAAGACAGTAAACCGGCACTTGCCAATTGTCTTCCAATTTATTTTCCCTGTAAAAATCCTTAACCAAATTGTATGCATTTATAAAAAATTCCGGAGTTTTACCGGTTAAACCTCTACTAACCTGAGAGGACGACTGTCTGTAAAAATATTGTCCTTCATAATTAACCGCGATTTTACCTGCAAACGGCATAACGCACCAGCAAAAATATAAGTCTTCTGAAATTATAATATCAGGGAACTTAACATTTATCTTTTTTAATAATTCCGATTTGAAAAGTTTATTCCAAAGATAAACATTTTTTAACACTTCGGATATATTTTGAGGAGTAACAAAATATTCTTTTTCTTTATATAAGTTTTGAGGCATTTGTTTACGAACATTCGTATATAAAAGCGTAATGTTAGGGTTAATCACAACCGAAGCGTTTGTTTCCGCAGCAACCTTATAAAACCCTTCAATGTAATCGGGAGAGATATAATCATCGCTGTCAAGAAAATAAACATATTCGCCTTTAGCGTTTTCCAGACCGGCATTACGGTTGTCATTTATTGTTCCCGCGGTTTTTTTAATAATTATAAAGCGAAAATCTTTGGAGGCGTATTCTTTGAGTATTTCCAGGGAATTATCCCCTTCGCTGTCTATAACGCAGATGCATTCAAAATCCCGAAACGTCTGCCCTGCAACGCTGTCAAGGCAATATCTTAAATATTTTTCCGAATTATGAACCGGTATTATTATAGAAATCATAATACTTTCCTTTCTTTCAACAGTCTGATTTTATTGTCTAAATTCTACTAAATTGATAAAATCAACACAAAAGAACGGAATTAACTATGACAAAATTATATTCAAAATTCAAACAAATATTACATTATAAACATTATGCCCCTATAGCAAATCCCAGGCTTATTATGACAATACTTGCAAAAAATGAAGAGGACATAATTGAGCGGCAAATATTGTTTAATAAAGCGCAGGGAGTGGACGCTTTTATAGTCACGGATAATAACTCGTCGGATAAAACTTTAGAGATTTTCAGAAAATATAAAGATAAAGGCTGGATTTTAGATATAATCGAAGAAAAAGGCGAAAATCACGATCAGTCGGCATGGGTGCACAGAATGATTATTCTTGCTAAAGAAAAATATAATGCCGACTGGATTATAAACGCCGACGCCGACGAGTTTTGGTATGCTAAAAGCGGAAATTTAAAAAACGAACTGTCAATAACCGCAAGAAATAAAATTTTTATACCAAGTTATAACATGCTGCCCGAAGATGATTCCGATTATATAAATTTTTCAAATAAAATAATTAAAACATTCCCTAAAAAAACAGAAGCTTTGCTGGAAAGGCAAAGCAAACTCTCAAAATACAGTCAATTTTTAAAAACCATACCAAAAGTAATACACAGAGCAAAAGATTATACAATGATTTTAGAAGGAAATCATGATGTTCTTATGAAAGGTTTTTCTTTTCGTCATATTTCAAAGGATATTTCCATATGCCATTTTAATATCAGAAACAGACAACATTTTAAACGAAAAATGATCGACGGAGCAAAAGCTGTGGAGAAAAACTTAAAACTCGGAAAAGAAATAGCCTGTCATTGGCGTTATTTTTATACCGGTTATATAAATAATACTTTGGATTTGGACACAGAGTATGATAAAGCCGTCGGAAAATTTTGTAAAGACGAAATAAAAAAATATAACATCCTTGAAAAAGATACGAAAGTAAAAGATTTTTTTGAAAAAACAGCGTAAAAGCGGAGACAAATCTTGGAAAAATTAAAAAACTGTGTGCAAAAATACATTCCGCGATTTATACTTGACGCCCGTCTGAATTTTATACGCGCTCAGATGAAGCGATACGTAAAAAATTTAGCCGAAACTTCAAAAGACAAAGAAATTGAAGAAATATCGGATTTTTTAAAAAACAATCCCGTTCAGCTCTTTCCGTACGAATGGATAAAACACTATAAATCGGAAAATATAGACGCGCATTTTGACGAAAAATCTCATATGTATTTCGTATATGCGGGCGCCAATAAACTATACTTTCCTAAAAATTTTTCAAAACAAAAATCCGCAGACTATTATAACTCGATACTTATCGAACAGGATGAGCATTCGCCTCACAGATACGAAACAGGGCAGTTTAAAGTATCTCAGGGAGACGTCATAGCCGAAATCGGCGCTGCAGAAGCATTTTGGACATTATCCAATATTGAAAAAGTAAAAGAAGCTTACATTTTTGAATGCGAAGAGTCCTGGATAGAAGCTTTGCAAAAGACTTTTGAACCGTGGAAAGAAAAAGTTTTCATAGTCAAAAAATACGTATCGGACTTGACCGGAACAAATACGGTATCGCTTGACGATTTCTTTAAAGACAAAAATTTAGATTTTATAAAAGCCGATATTGAAGGCGCGGAAGTTCTGATGTTAAAAGGCGCGGCGGAAATACTTAAAAGAAACAAATTTAAAGCAGCTGTATGCGCGTATCACAGAAATAACCACGCAAAAGATTTAAAACGTATTTTTGAAAACAACGGATTCAAAACCGAATATTCAAAAGGCTACATGATGGTGCCTTCTTTAAGAAGAGGCCTGATAAGAGCGGAGAAGACGATATGATTTGCGCTATTATAGTTTCTTTCAACTCTAACAAAGTTTTCAGATGCTACAATTCGATAAAAAATCAGGTTGATAATATATTGATTATTGACAACTGCACGGAAGACGCAAATATAATATCCGAATTAAAACGGCTTGAAATTACCGATGATAAACTGAAAATCATTTATAATCCGGAAAATTTCGGCATTGCAAAAGCGTTAAATCAGGGTCTAGATTATGCCGCAGATATAAAAAGAGATTGGCTTTTAACATTAGACCATGACAGTGAATTGCCTGAAAACTCCGTGTCGGAACTTTTTGCGGATTACGGCAAACTTGCACAAACAGAGAAAGATAAATGCGCTGTTATAGCTTTAAAATATGTTGAAAGAAATATCAACAATTTTCACAGGAATGACAACATAAGACCGTTTAAGAAAATAAAACACGCAATGACTTCGGGTAATTTTATTAAATTATCAGCCTCGCAAAAAACAGGCGGTTTTGAAGAAAAACTGTTTATAGACCAGGTTGACAACGATTTTAATTTCAGGTTAAGAAAAAACGGATTTACTATTCTAGAATCTAAAAACAACTATATTATTCACGAAATAGGACAATCGCAAAAAAAGTTCGGATTTACGATAAGAAATTATTCCCCGCTTCGCAGATATTATCTTTCCCGCAATTGCGTTTATATTCTAAAAAAACATTTGTTTTTTGATCCGTTAAGCGTCTTGAGAATTTTCATCGGCTCTATACTCGGCGGACTTTTCAAAATAACTTTTTTTGAAAAAGAAAAATCCCGAAAATACAAACACATATTTTCGGGATTCAAAGACGGAATTTTTAACAATTACGGCAAAAAACACAACTAATAGTCCGATTTACTGCAGCAAAGAAAAATCTATAAACCCGCCGAATATATTTTTTACGGAATTTAAAAGCGCGATTCTGTTTTTCTTAACATTTTCGTCTTCTGCCATAACCATAACTTTTTCAAAGAAAGCGTCTATATGAGGTTTTATTTCAAGAACTTTATCAAAAACTATGTTATATTCGCTTTGTGAAATATATTTTTCAACGCCGGACTTGACGGATTTTGATTCGTTATATAAAGATTTTTCAGCTTCGTCGGAAAGCAAGTTTTCATCAACAATCGCCGAAATTTCAATATTTTGTTTTTTAGCCTGAGCCAATATATTGTTTATTCTCTTAAAAACTTCCGATATCGCGGCAAAGTCTCCTTTTGTTTTCGCTGTTTTTAAAGCGTTAAGCTTAGGCAAAATATCGCCAATATTCTTCAGTCCTAAGATTTTCAAAATACTGGAAACGGATTTTACTTCGTCTGAAGAAAAATTCTGCGCTTCATAAAGGCTTTCAATCCTTTGTGTCAGGAAAGATTCCAGCCTTTGCCTAGCCTGCCCGAACTTAGGATTATTTTTCACTTTTTCAGGCATTAACAAAAAAGACTGCTCTAAAGATTTATTTAAATCGGCATTCGGGAATTTTTCAATTATAATTCTCACCAAACCTATGGCGGCTCTTCTCAAACCGTAAGGGTCGGCCGAACCGGAAGGCTCGAGGCCTATTGCGAAGTTCGCGGCAAGAGTATCTATCCTGTCCGCGATTGAAATAACCGCTGCGATTTTATTTTCAGGAAGAATTCCGCCGGCGCTTAACGGGTAATAATGTTCCTGTATGGAAACTGCAACGTCCGGGTTTTCTCCGAGTTTCTGGGCGTATATTTTTCCCATAACGCCCTGAAGTTCGCCGTATTCAAAAACCATTTCGCTTACCAAATCCGCTTTAGACAACAAAACCGCTCTGTCCAGCAATTTTTCATCGATGTTTACGCCGAACTCTTTATTTATAAAGGAAGACAAAGCCCTCACACGCTCGATTTTTTCGTAAATTGTTCCGATTTCTTTATGAAATACGACTCCTTTTAATTTTTCTATATTGCCGTCAAGCCCTTTTTTAAGGTCATTTTTATAAAAGAATTCCGCGTCGGAAAGCCTTGCGCCCACGACTTTTTCATACCCCTCTCGCGCGATTTCCTGATATTTTGAAATACCGTTTTTAACGTCTATAAAATAATTCGAAAATTTCCCGCTCTTATCTATGACGGCAAAACATTTCTGGCTTTTTTTAATGCACACGGTAAGGGCTTCGGGCGGAAGATCAAGGTATTTTTTATCGAATTCGCACAAAACCGCCGTCGGATACTCTACAAGATAATTTATTTCGTCAACAAGAGATTCGTCTTCTATAACGCTTCCGACGGATTTAACGGTTTCGTTAACTGATTTTTTTATCGCTTCTTTTCTTTCATTCTGATCCGCGATAACGCATTTGTTTTTCATCTTAATAAGATAATTTTCAGGCAAATCTATTTTTATTTTGCTTTTATCGGCAGTATGCAGCCCGATTGTCCAATTGTCGGACTTAACGTCCGCAATTTTAAACTTAATAACCTTTTTACCATACAAAGCTATTATTGTTCTGACTGGCCTCGCGAACTTAAATCCACTTTCTTCCCAGACCATGGTTTTCGGGAAATAAATATTTTTTATTATCTCCGGAAAGATATTTAAAAGAAGTTTTTCCGTTTTCTCGCCTTTAGTTTTTTTGACAAAACAAAGACGTTCGCCTTTTTCGGTATTTTTTATATCAAGTTTTTCCGCAACAGTCCCGTTTTTTGAAGCAAAACCAAGAGCCGCCTGAGTGAAATTACCGTTTGCGTCTTTTGCAGCCTGAACGGAAGGTCCCAAAATTTCCTCGGTTTTATCCGGACTTTTAGAATCAAGGTTTTCGACAAACAAAACAAGGCGTCTGGGCGTAGCGTAAGTTTTTATAACGCCGTATTTAAGACCCGCGGCATTAAAAGATTTGACCGCAAGTTCCTCAATTTGTTTTAAAGCCGGCTCTATATAAGACGCCGGAATTTCTTCAGTTCCTATTTCAAGTAAAGCGTTATTGATGTTTTCAGTCATTTTGATTATTTCCTTTTTATGTGTCATTGCCTCACTCTTTTTGTCATTCCGGGCTTGACCCGGAATCCATTGTTGCTAAAAATAATACGTTATTCCTTATGTCTTTTAACGACAAACGTGGATCCCCGATAAAAACACTCGGGGATGACAGACAAGGATTTAACTCTGAAGTTTCAGGTATCCTTCAGCTACAGCCTTTGCTATGGTTCTTACCCTTAAAACGTAAGCGACGCGTTCCGAAACCGATATCGCGCCTCTTGCCTGAAGCAAATTAAACAAATGGGAACATTTCATTACCGCGTCATAAGCCGGAAGAGGCAGGTTGTCCGCAACAAGTTTTTGGGCTTCTTTTTCCCAATCGTTAAAATGCCTTTTAAGCATCTCGGTATCGGCTTTTTCAAAATTGTAGCAAGACCATTCTTTTTCGTCTTCAAGATGAACGTCTCCGTAAGTCACGCCGTCAGTCCACTCTAAATCGTAAACGTTATTTTTCTTTTGAACGTACATGGCAAGCCTTTCCGTCCCGTAAGTTATTTCAACCGAAATAGGATTAAGATTTATGCCGCCGGCCTGCTGGAAATACGTAAACTGCGTGGCTTCCATACCGTCAATCCAGACTTCCCAGCCAAGCCCCCACGCGCCCAGCGTCGGAGATTCCCAGTCGTCTTCCACAAATCTTATATCGTGTTTTTTCGGATCAAGTCCTATTGCTTTTAAACTCTCAAGGTAGATCTGCTGTATATCTTTTGGAGCTGGTTTCATGATAACCTGATATTGGTAATAATGCTGCAATCTGTTAGGATTTTCGCCGTATCTGCCGTCGGTAGGCCTCCTTGAAGGCTCGACATATGCGACATTCCAGGGTTTTGGCCCTAAAGCTTTTAAAAACGTAGCAGGGTTAAAAGTTCCCGCGCCTTTTTCCAAATCATACGGCTGCCATATTAAACAGCCTTTTTTCGCCCAAAACTTATGAAGCGCCATAATAATGTCTTGAAAATTCATATATTCTCCAGAAAATTAGTTATCTTTGCCTGTCATACTGAGGGACAAAGTCCCGAACGTATCCATTACTTTAATCCTTCGGCTTCGCTCAGGACAGGCTTCTGGATTCTTCACTTCGTTCAGAATGACGGCAACGACAGAGCAATCATTAATGTCTGCGAATTTATTTATTTTATCAAATTAAAGATTAACTTTCCTCATAAACACGCTCACCGATGGGCGTTTTATGTAATTTGTCAAATAGCCTTCGACATAATTCCACGTTTTATTATCGTCAAAATCAGATAGATTATCCGCGTCGCTGCCGGAACAGCGCGAAAGCTTTACCACGGCATTTTCAATTTGTTTGTCGGCGGCAGAAATATTATTTTTAATATAATCGCTTAAAGAATATCCTGAAAGTTTAAGAAATCTTAAAGTAAAAGCCGTTAAAACTCTTTTAGGATATTTACAATCGGCAAACAACTCCCAGACTCTTGATATAAGCTCGTATTTTTCGGCGTTTTCCATATTGAAAGGCGTAAACTTATCTGCGATTTCAGCCGCGTAAAGAGCGTAAAGGTTTTTGTTAAAATCCGTTTTAAGCGCCGAATTATTTTTTATTATTAGCGCTCCCGTGATTTTAGGGCGCATTGACGTATGGCTTTGAAAAACCATAAATTCGCTTTCGGTCAGAGGTTCGGTCGCGGACGCGAGTTTCGCGTTGATTTTTTTCGCGCTGGGAACAACAGCCTGAATTTTCCCCCACTCGTAAGAATAAATCACGGCAATTTTATCGGTTTCGCCGTAAGTATTGGAATTTAAAACAAGACCTTTTATTTGGTAATACATTTTACCTCAAAAGGAGGAGGGATAAAGTAGGAAGTAGGAGGTTTTGCCTCCTACCTACTCCTTTCTACTTCCTACCTGCCGTAATATGATTCTGTTCACTTTTTTATCGTCCGCGTCCTGAATTTCTATTTCAAAGTTTTGCCATTTAATTTTCTCGCCCGCATCGGGTATTTTGTCAAAAAGCTTTAAAATCCAGCCGTTTACGGTAGAATAATCTTCGTCTTCCGGAATATTTATATTCAGCTCTTTATTCAAATTCAGTACGGATTCCTGGGTTTGCACCAGGTACGAGTTATCCCCGTAAGGGACTATAGTTTTTTCTTTCATATCGTACTCGTCCCAAACTTCGCCGACGATTTCCTCAAGCAAATCCTCAATGGAAAGAATGCCAACCGTAGAACCGAATTCATCAACGACTATAGACACATGGTGATGTCCGGTTTTAAATTCTTTAAGCACTTTATCGACTCTGGCGCTGTCCGGAACATAATGAGCCGGCCTTATCAAATCCTCTACTACGATTATATCCGAATTCCGCCACGCAATAGCCAAATCTTTGCTGTATATAATGCCGATAATATGATTTAGCGTACCCTTATAAACGGGAACCCGCGAAAATTTGGTTTCTATTATTTTATTTATTATATCTTCTTTTTTATCTTCAATGTTAACGGCGAATATTTCCTGCCGCGGAACCATAACCTGCGACGCTCTCTTTTCGGAAAAATCCATTATATTGCTTACAAGTTCTCTTCCTTCCTCGGAAAGCGGCGAAGTAGTCTCGTTTGAAAGCAAAAAATCTATTTCGTCGGCTTTTACGGACTGAGTTTCTTTTTTCTTTGAAAATATTTTTATGATTTTATTAGACACGCCGGATAAAAAACCCACGATCTGTTTAAAAAATTTAGAAAACATTATTATAGACGGCAAAACCGCAATTCCGATTCTTTCCGCGTTATAACGCGCAAAAGTTTTCGGAAAAATATTTCCGAAAACCAAAGCTAAAAATATCGCGGTAACCGGTAAAAGAACGATTACAACGCCGTTTCTAATCGCATATGCTTCGCTGATACCGGTCGCAAGGGAAGAAGCCGTCACGCCCATGCCGACGATCGACAAATTCATCCCTATAACCATGGTAGTCATTATTTCGTCCGTATGCGTTTCCCAATAAATTACGGCCCGCGTTTTTTTACCTCCCGTTTCTTTATATCTTCTTAAATAAGACACGGACAAACTCGTAACCGCGGTTTCCGCCCCGTTAAAAAAAGCGTGAAATCCCATAAGAACAAAAAATATAATGATTTTAATTATTATTGCCGTAATCATTCGTTAAACTCGTACTCGTCGATAATTTCGCCTACGACCTCTTCCAAAATATCCTCAAGCGTAACCATGCCGGTTATATTGTTGTTTTTGTCTTTGACAAAAGCTATATGGGTTTTACCGCTTTGGAATTCTTTAAGCAAATCTTTTATTTTTTTGTCTTCGCTCACGTAATAAGGCGGTTTAAGAAACGACCTTATAAAATGCCCTTTATTTTCTTTCCATCCCCATAAAATGTCTTTTATATGAATGTAACCTATTATGTTTTCCTTGTTTTTTATATAAACCGGTATGCGGCTTCTTGAAGTTTCGACCGCTTTGTCGAGAAAAATCTCTTCGTCAAGCGATAAATCCACGGAATCTATATCTTCAAAACGCGTCATTATTCTTTTAACCGAAAGGTCTCCGAAATGCAAAGTCCTTTCAAGCATATATCCCGTTTCTTTATCTATGGCGCCCGTATGTCCGCCCTCGGAAAGCAAGCCTTCGATTTCTTCTTTGCTAAGCTCGTTTGACAAACCGGAAGAAGTTTTAGGAGATAAAATCTCGGTAATCTTTATTATAGGATACAAAAAAGGTTTTGATATTTTTGCGACTTTGTCCAGGACAGGCACGGAAAAAACCGTCATTTTTTCGGAATTAGCCCTTGCGTAAAATTTCGGCACTATTTCGCCTATGATAAGCAAAACAAAAGAAGTCATTGCCCATGTAACGATTTCTACAATGTGCCTGTTTATCATAAAAAAAACGTCAGTCATAACCGTCGCGGATAAAAAACTTATAAGCATATCGGTTATAACGCTGACGGTTAATATTACCGTTAAAAGATAATATGGAGATTTAAGCCATGAAGACAACGGAGCGGAAAGTTTAGGAGTCTGTGCGATAAGTTTTTTAACTCTGTATTTTGAAAGGCTTGTTATGCCGATTTCAGCGGCCGATGTCCATGCCGCTACTACTACAAGAATGACAAGGCAGATTAACTCTAAAAAGTTAAGCATTTAAATATTTTATCCTGTTTTGCAAACATTTCGGCTTTGTTTTCCGGGTCGTAATCCGTATATCCGCAAAGATGAAGCGTTCCGTGAATGACAAGATATGCAAGCTCCTCAAGCCAGGTGTTTCCGTACTTTTTTGCCTGTTTTTGAGAACGCCTTTTTGAAATGTATATGTCGCCGGCGAAAAATTCGGGAACGACCATAAAAGAAATAACGTCGGTAATACGGCGCGTTTGTCTGTATTTGATATTGAGTTTTTTTATTTGCGCGTCCGAAACCATAATAAAATTAATTTCGCATTTTTTTATTTTTTCGGATTCTAGCGTCCGTAAAACGGCTTTTTTTAAAACAGGCTCGTAATTTTTAGGAAACTCAATAAAATTTATTTTTTTCATTTTACATTTTGTATTTTACTTTTTACCCGCTGTTCCGCCGCTTCTTTATATTCGATTCTTGCATGATATATTCCCACAAGAGTCGAAGTTACGCTGTTTCTTATGTCTTCCAAATCTTTTAAAGTAATGGGACAGTCGGAAAACTGTCCGTCCGTAAATTTATTATTTATAATTTTTTCTACGGTTTCCTTTACTCTTACCGCCGTAGGTTCCTCAAGAGCCCTGCATGCGGCTTCGGCGGAATCGGCAATCATAATTATCGCCGCGACTTTTGTCTGCGGTTTAGGACCCTGATATCTGAAAGCCGTCCCGTCCGTTTCGCTGTTTTTTTCCAAAGCTTTATGATAAAAATAATTCATCATCGTTGTGCCGTGATGCTGCTCTATATTGTTTATGATTTCTTTGTCAAGATTATATTTTTTAGCCAGAGAAACTCCGTCTTTTACGTGAGACATCAAAACCAACCCGGACATAGCCGGAGTAATCGAATCATGAGGATTTATTCCGGTACTTTGGTTTTCTATAAAATATTCCGGGTTTTTTAATTTGCCTATATCGTGATAATATGAACACACTCTGGCGAGAATGGCGTTTGCTCCGATGGCGTTTGCGGCCTGCTCGGCTACGGCGGCAGTCCATAAAGAATGATGATAAGTGCCGGGAGCTTCAAGCATAAGCCTTTTTAAAAGCAGGTTATTAAAATCCGCAAGCTCTATAAGCTTAATATTTGTTGTCCTTGAAAACAGTTTCTCAAAAACGGGCATTAAAGCCAATAATATTACCACTGTTACAAGCCCGTTTAAAACGCCGAATTTCAAATTGGCAAAATACTGCGCAAAACCGTATTGTTTCAAAAGAAAAAACATCGTTATTATTGAAACGTTTACAAGAGCGGTTTTTAAACCCGTTATTAAAAACCCTGTCCTGCTTCTTATTATATCTGCGTCTGCAATACAAACCACGCTGCTGCAAAGCATGGTAAGGAAAACATCAAATCTCATATTGCTCAAAAGTCCGGCGTAAATGCTTAATATCAGCGCATACAACAATCCTATTCTCGGAGACAAAAGCATAGACGCCATCAGCGCAAATGCCGACGCCGGAAAAATAAACGGAGACAGCGATTTTTCGTAAACCGATAATTGAAGCGTCAAAACACTAATTATAAAAATAAGGCACATAAGCACAACCGCGTTATTATCCGACAAAATATCTTTTTCTTCTTTATGGGTATTGAGCGCGAAAAAAACTATTATTGCCGCTGTAAAAATAGCCACGGAAAGCAAAGTCCTATAATTGGCCCCCAAACCCATGACAAACATAAAATAAATTATGATTATCGTAATTCCTATGGAAATGAAAACCGGAATTCTGATTTCATTTAAAAATATATTTTTGGTGTTTCTTATGGCCGGCGCGACATATTTTTCAGAACCCAATTCTCTTGCCGCCATAAGAAATAATCTTCTTAACGATGCTTTTATCTTTTTATAAAAATTCATTATTTCTCCAAATTATGATGCATAGATGTATGGACGCACGGATGCACAGCAACTACTTTTACTTTTTGATAGTTGTGCTTTTACTATGCGTCTATGCCTCTACGCATCTAATCTTCTTCAGTTCTTAGCCTGTTTAACTACAATTCTTATTCCGAGTTCTTTTAACTGCTTCTCGCTTACCTCGGACGGAGCGTTAGACATCGGGTCTAAAGCTTTTTGCGTTTTAGGAAAAGCAATGACTTCCCTTATAGACTCTTCTCCGGCAAGCAAAGCGCAAAGCCTGTCAAATCCTAAAGCCACGCCGCCGTGCGGAGGAGCGCCGTAAGTCAAAGCGTCAAGCAAAAACCCGAACTTCTCTTTAGCCGAGTCTTCCGAAATATTTAACAGGTCGAAGACCTGTTTCTGTGTTTCGCTTCTGTGTATTCTTATAGAACCTCCGCCGAGTTCCACGCCGTTTAAAACCACGTCGTAAGCCTTTGCTTTGGCTTTTCCCGCGTTTTCGGAAGTAAGCGCTTCGCCGTCTTTAGGCGACGTAAAAGGATGATGAAGCGCAGACCATCTCTTTTCATCGTGATCCCACTCAAACATCGGAAAATCCACTACCCATAGGAAATTAAATTTGTTTTTGTCTATAAGCCCGAGCTCTTTGCCCATTTTAAGCCTGAGCGCTCCAAGCCCCTGTGCCACTATTTTTTCCTCATCTGCCAAAAATACGACAAGATCTCCGGGTTTGGCGTCAAGTTTTGAAATAATCGCTTTTATTTCTTCGTCTTTAAAATATTTGACAATATTTGATTCAGCGCCTGCTTCGGTAATTTTCATCCACGCAAGGCCTTTGGCTCCGTATTCGCCGACAAATTTCGTAAGCCCGTCTATTTCCGAACGCGAAAGGCTCGCTCCTTTAGGTATGCACAAACCTCTTACTATGTTGCCTTTAGACAAAACATTGGCAAAAACGCTGAAACCGCTGTTTTTAAGCTCTTCGCAAAAATCTTTTATCAGCATTTCAAATCTGGTGTCAGGCTTGTCCGAGCCGTAACTCAGCATGGCTTCAGAGTAAGACATTCTGACAAAAGGCGTTTTAATTTCAATATTTAACGCCGCTTTAAATACTCTAGCGAGCATTCTTTCTATAACGCCGATAACATCGCTTTCTTCGACAAAAGACATTTCAAGGTCAACCTGCGTAAACTCAAGCTGTCTGTCGGCTCTTAAATCTTCGTCTCTGAAACATCTGGCTATCTGATAATATTTATCAAACCCCGCGATCATCAAAATCTGTTTAAAAATCTGGGGCGACTGGGGCAAAGCGTAAAAACATCCGTGGTTAATTCTTGACGGAACCAAAAAATCCCTTGCCCCTTCGGGCGTGGATTTTGTTAAAAACGGAGTTTCTATTTCAAAAAACCCTTCATCGTTTAAAAAATTTCTTATTTCTTTGGAAACTTTATGCCTCATTATAAAATTTTTCTGAAAAACCGGGCGGCGCAAATCCAAATAACGGTATTTAAGCCTTAATTCCTCCGAAGTGTCGGTATAATCGGATATTTCAAAAGGGAGAACCGGAGAAGCGTTTAATACTTCAAGACTGGAAACTACAAGCTCTACCTTTCCCGTAGGCATATTAGGATTTACGGTTCCTTCCGGGCGGTGCCTTATAAGTCCTTTTACGGACAAAACGTACTCGCTGCGTATATGTTCCGCTACGGAAAAAATTTCTTTATTTTCAGGCTGGAAAACTATCTGTAAAATGCCTTCCCTGTCCCTTAAATCTATAAAAATTACCCCGCCGTGGTCTCTTCTGGAATGTACCCATCCGCAAACCGCGATTTCTTTGCCTATACTGTCTTCCCTTACGTCGCCGCAATAACAACTTCTTTTCATGATTTTCCTCTTCCCAGAATAAGATGATGAGATGTTGAGAAGGTGAGATGTTGAGCAACGGCACTAATTCTTTGTCGTTTCTCAACTTCCCATCCTCTCATCTTCTCAGCCTCTATTTTAAAATATTTTCAAAATATAAAAGCGCGATAACGGTTTTAGAATCCATTATTTCGCCTCTTTTTACCATATCAAGCGCTTCTTTAAAATTGACTATTTCAACGGAAACAAACTCATCGCTATCGGGGTTTGTTTTCCCTTTCTTAAGACCGAATGCCGCAAATACATGCAAAATTTCATCGGAAAAGGCTGTTGTGGGATAAAAAGAGATAAGTTTTTCTATTTTTTTTGCCCTAAAACCGGTTTCTTCTTCAAGTTCTCTCGTAATACACTCAACAGGCGTTTCGCCTTTGTCCAACTTGCCCGCAGGAATCTCATAAGTGACTTTTCCAATGGGATATCTGTACTGTTTTACCAAAACGATATTGTTTTTGTCCAAAAAAGGAAGAACCGCGGCTGCTCCGGGATGCCCCAGATATTCCCTAGTTGCGGTTTGACCGTTTGGAAGCTGTACTTCATCACAGTAAAAATCTACGGCTTTACCCTGATATATTTTGTTCTTTTTTATCAGTTTTTCAATCATATATCGTATATTTTACAATATTTTTACCGCATTGTCATTCTGAAAGGCAAAGCGGCTTTGCCGCAAGCCTTGAAGAATCCGCAATTTCACTCAAGACAAACTTATGGATACATCCGCTGTATAAAACAAAAAGAACGCTTTAAAAGCGTTCCGGTTTAAAAAAAATTATAATTTGCGCTGCATAGGAATTGAACCTATAACCTAACGATTAAGAGTCGTTTGCTCTACCAATTGAGCTAGCAGCGCTTTATTAACGGAAAAATTTTAACAAACTGAAGCTGAAAAGTCAATTTTTAGTATAATATCTCTATGAAAAACATAGAGATTCTTGCTCCGGCAGGTTCAAAAGAGGCTTTTATAGCGGCAGTGGAAGCCGGAGCCGACGCCATATATTGCGGATTAAAAAATTTCAGCGCGCGAAGCAAAGCTCAAAACTTTACAGCCGCCGAATTTAATAATTACGTAAATTACGCCCACGGTAAAAATGTTAAAGTTTACGCGACATTTAATACTCTTATAAAACAAAACGAAATAAAAGACGCCGTAAAACAGATAACCTCTATAGCTCAGGCAAACGCCGACGCTATAATAATACAGGATTTAGGCATCGCAAATATAGTAAAAAATTATTTTCCACAGCTTAAACTTCACGCTAGCACGCAGTTATCAATACACAACAGTTACGGAGTCTCGGAAGCGGAAAAAGCAGGATTTAAAAGAATAGTTTTGGCAAGGGAACTTTCGCTTCAAGAAATAAAAAATATAAAAGCAAAAACAAAAGCGGAACTTGAAATATTTTGTCACGGAGCTCTGTGTTTCGGCGTTTCCGGACTTTGTTTAATATCCAGCTTTATAGGAGGACTAAGCGGAAACCGAGGAATGTGCGCGCAGCCGTGCAGAAGGCGCTGGCGCGTTTCCGACACTAAAACCGCTAAAGACGGTTTTTTCATTTCGCCAAAAGATTTGGATTTATCCGCGCATATAAAAGAAATAGAGAACTCCGGAATAACTTCTTTAAAAATCGAAGGAAGAATGAAAAATCCGCAGTACGTTTATAAAACCGTAAAAGCCTATAAAATGCTTGTAAATTCAACCGATGAAACGACAATTAAAGAAGCAAAAAAGCTTTTATCCTCGGATTATGCGCGTTCTAAAACTACTTTTAATTTCATACAAAAATCAAAAGATATTTTTACCCCGGATATGCCAAAACAAATGGGCGAATTTCTCAGCGAAATTATTTCAATAAAAGACAATATAATAACTTTAAAAACGCAAACGCGGTTAAACAAAACCGACATTTTAAAAGCAGCCGATTCAAAAGCCGACATTTACTTCAAAATAAATATATTGGATATTAATAAAACAAGCGAAGCTTGTGAAATTGAAACCGATACAGCCGGATTAAAAACCGGAATGCAGGTTTTTAAAACAGCCGACGGCAATTTTGAAGAATTTTTACAAAATATCGTTAAAAACACGGAAATAGAAAAGAAAGAATTTAAAGTCACGGGAAAAAGCATTGCTTTTCCGAGATTTAAAAAAACCGAGTCGCAGGGAAATTTATTTATAAAAATTAATGATTTAAACTGGCTGCCTTTTATTAAAGGATCTCCATCTCTGTGCCACCCTGAACTCGTTGGCGGGACACGTCACCCTGAACTCGTTTCAGGGTCTCGTAGTTTTAACGGCGCGATGCTGAAACAAGTTCAGCATGACACGTCAATAATTTTTACTCTTGATAAAGAAAATATCAAACACGTTCAAAAAGCGTCTGAAATTAAATATTTTGAATTACCGCCTTACATTGACGAACAAGACCTGGCTGTTTTTGAAGAAACCATAAATAAACTTAAAAGCAAAGAATTTTTCTTAAACAATCTCGAGCATTTTAAATTTTTTAAAAAAGAAGCTTCGCTTCACGCGGGCAATTTTTTATACGTTTTAAATTCTTTCTCGGCGGACTTTTTATTAAAAAACAAAATCGTGGATTTTGTACCCTCAATTGAGGATGATTTCAAAAACATATCGGAGCTTGCCGGCAACGGTCTAGCGGGACGCGCGATATTTTATCTGTCCGGATTTCCCGCACTTGCCGCGTCGGCAATGACGCAGCATTGCGAATTGTCAAAAAATAAAAATATAGAATCATTAAAAGATACTTTTCAGGTTATACACAGAAACAACAAGGTAACTATTATCCCTCAGTATCCCGTAATGCTTTTCAATAAAAAGAAACGTCTTGAAAAACTCGGAATCAATAAATTTATTATAGACCTTTCTTTTATAGTTCCGAACAAAACATATCTTGAAACGGTTTTAAACGCATATTACGGTAAAATTCCGCTGCAAAACGGCTGCGAGTTTAATTTTGAAAGAGGGTTGAAGTAAAAAGATTGGAATGTGTCATTCTGAATCCCGAAGGGATGAAGAATCCATACCTTTAACGGCTGGATACTTCACTTCGTTCAGTATGACAGACAAAGGCAACATATAAAAATAAAAAAACAGGCGGGGTTTATTCCGCCTGTTTTTTATTGTTTACAAACTTGGATTCCCGCTTTCGAGGGAATGACAAAAGAATGGTTTAAAATCTGCTTTTGTCAATTATTAAAACTTATACGTTATGCCGGTTGTAACCATAGTCAGATTAAGATTGTCGTCAAAATCGTCAAAAGCATTCCCGATTCCGAAATTAATGGTGATATTTTCCGCATACGCGTATTTCACAATAAAATCGATTTCGTACATAGATTCATCAGCTTGGTCTCTTTGGTTAAACCTAAAAAAGTCTAAGCCGAACGTATATTTACTATACACGTAATCAGCTCCGATATTCCAAAGTTGAATACCCGGATATCCCATGAAAGCGCTTAACTCAGCTCCAAATATCATACTGGGGACATAATTCCCGAAAGCAATGAAGGGGTCACCATTATCGCTGCCGCCGGCAAAATAGCTCAGCCTGGGAGTGAGGTTTAAGTCCTTAAAATCGTAAGAAACGTCGAATTTTACAAAATTCGTATTGAAATACTCATTGCTGAAAATTAAATCGCCGCCGAAATTTTTCGCGAATTCAAGAGATGCTTTCAAATTGTCCATTTTGAAAACAGGTTTTACGCCAAGTATCGTATAATACTTCAAGCCGCTACCCATGTCTATATTTTCAAAATTATACAAATATGCCTGAAAGTCAAACATATTCATATCGGCAATATTAAAATATTTAAAATCCGCGCCTTTGATGGTCATATTGTCTTCACCGGTATTATTGCTGCTGCCTATAGCGTAAACAGCGTTTGCTTTTATATTTCCTTCTTCATAGTAAACGGACGCGCCTTCTATGGAACTTATGACAGAACCCGCAGGTCCGCTGATCATACCGGGCGCTGCTGAGGTTATAAACATTAAGAGAGGATTTCCTCTTCTTATGCCTAAATACACCACCATGCTGTCTTCGTCGCCGTAATACTGGCGCCCGACTTTCGCGCTAAGCCCGTCTACGTTAAAAAGCTTATCAATGTTTACGTTTGCTTCTACGACTCTTATAAGGTTCAAATACCCGTCGCCGCCGCCGGATATATGCCTTCCTTCTATTCCATAGCTTCCCCAATAGTTTTGATAACCCAACGCAAGCGTTGCCGTTATGTTTTCAAAGGAAATCGCCGCGCCTAAAGTAAAATAACCGGACGTCGCGCCGATACTCTCGCTTTCGCCATTAAGGATAAAACCTTGAGCCGAGCCTTCTCCGTAAAATTTTACATCCGGAAGACTCAAATCTACCGCAAAAGACAACGACGAAAACAAAGCTAAAATCGCCGCTAATGCAAATATTTTTTTCATTAACATATCCTTTTTGTTTTTTTCATTTCTCGTCATTGCGAATAACCGAAGGTTATTCGCAATGACGATACAAACTTGGATTCCCGATTACAAACCTCGGGAATGACAAAAGAATGGTTTAAAATCTGCTTTTGCCAATTATTAAAACTTATACGATACGCCAAGCTGCGTTGTTGACACGTCGGTACCATTATACCAGTCGTCGTTCATGAAAAGATGTCCGATTATAAAATTAATGCTGACATTGTCCGTGTACGCATATTTCACCGTAAAATCAACTTCGTTTCCTAAATTAAAGTTATCACCGTTGTCTCTTCCGTTGTAGTTGAAAATATCAAGAGCGAAGCTGTATTTTTCATATTTATAATCTGCTCCGATATTAAAAATCGCCTCATCATAAAAGGAAAAGAGCTGGTCTCCCCAATTATTAAAAAGAGCAGTCGCTACCAATCCGCGGGGAGTCGCGTTTCCGAAAGGAGCGTAAAAACCTTTACCGTATTCGCCGCCGCCGACGAAATAGCTCAGCCTGGGAGTAAGATTTATGTCCTTAACGTCGTAAGAAGCGTCAAGTTTTATAAAATTCGTATTGGCATACTCGTTGCTGAAAATTTCATTGCCGCCGAAATTTTTCGCGAATTCAATAGAGGCTTTGAAATCGTTATATTTAAAAGTCGGCTTCAACCCGAAGATCGTATAATATTGATACCCTGTGTGTTCAAAAGAATATAAATACGCCTGCGCGTCAAACATATCGGCAATATTAAAATATTTAAAATCCGCCCCTTTAAGAGTCTGATTATATTCGCCGGTACTCTGATTGCTAAACATTCCGTAAATGGCGTTTGCTTTTATGTTTTCTTTTTCATAATAAAGGGTCATCGCCTCTATGGAAGTTATGGGCGCTATCATATTTGCGGGTGACCAACCATGCATGTTGAAAAAATTAGTCGCGGTATTGTTTCTTACACCAAGAAACATCACCATGCTGTCTTCGTCGCCGTAAAACTGGCGTCCGACTTTAGCGCTGAGTCCTTCCACGTCAAAAAGATTTTTCAAAGCTATATTTGCTTCGACGACTCTTATAAGGTTCAAATAACCGTCACCGCCGCCGGATATATGCTTTCCTTCTGTTCCGTAACTTTCTCCCCAATAATTGTAATAACCCAATGCCAGCGAAGCCGTTACGTTTTCAGCTAATGAAATCGCCGCGCCTAAAGTAAAAACGCCTACCGTGCCGCCTAAATTCCAGTCGCCGTCCATATTATCAATTCTGAACGACTGTATCGAACCTTCACCGTAAAGCTTTACCTTCGGCAAAGACAAATCCCCTGCGAAAGATGATGATGTAAACAATACCAAAGCTGCGAATAATGCCAATACTTTTTTCATTTACAATTACCCCTTTTATTTTTTTTATTAAGACTTGCAAAATACAAAACCGGCGATTTTCACCCCCCTGTTTTTTATTTAACAAAATATTAACACATTATTAACATCATTAATTAAACATTTTTTTTGGCTTTTTGTCAAAATTTTTTTAAAGCTTTTTATTTGGGAATTATTACTTTAAACGCATGTGCCCTATGTTGTCACCCTGCGCGAAGTCGCAGGGTCTATGAAATTTATAGATTCTGCGATTGCTTCGCAACGCAGAATGACATCTGTGTGCTTCAATGGATACTTTCGTTTTATTTTATCAAAACACCGTCTATTTGCAAAACATTTCCAAATATAGTATTTTAAATAAAATTTTATTCGGAGGAGTAAAAATGTACAAAATAGTTTTGATAAGGCACGGCGAGAGCATTTGGAATAAAGAAAACAGATTCACGGGCTGGGCCGACGTGGATTTGTCGGAAAAAGGAAAAGAAGAAGCGTTAAAAGCCGGAGAGCAGCTTAAAAAAGACGGCTTTACTTTTGATTTGGCATATACTTCAGTCCTTAAAAGAGCAATAAAAACTCTTTGGACTGTTACGGAAGTTATGGATTTGCTTTGGGTGCCTGTTATACGCAGTTGGAAACTTAATGAAAGGCATTACGGCGCGCTGCAGGGATTAAATAAAGCTGAAACCGCGGCAAAATACGGAGAAGATCAGGTGAAAATCTGGAGAAGGAGTTACGACATTCCCCCTATGGCGCTTACGGAAAACGACGAGAGATATCCGGGCAACGACCCCAGATACGCGGGTCTCGCAAAATCGGAAATTCCTTTTACGGAATGTTTGAAAGATACGGTCGCAAGAGTTATCCCTTACTGGGAAAAAGAAATAGCGCCGCAGATTAAAGCGGGCAAAAAAATTATAATTGCCGCTCACGGAAACAGCCTTAGGGCGCTGGTAAAATATTTAGACAATATAAGCGACGCGGATATAGTAAACTTAAATATACCTACGGCAATGCCGCTTGTGTATGAGCTTGATGAAAATTTAAAACCTATAAAGAACTATTATCTCGGAGATCCCGAAGCCGTAAAAAAAGCAATGGAAGCCGTTGCTAACCAAGGAAAAGCAAAATAACGACATCGTAATAGTTAACAAATGAAAAAACCTGTGTTTTTAATTAAACGCAGGTTTTTTATTTTGCATTAAAGCAGGTTTTATCAAGTATGCATGTCGTTAAAGGCTTAAAAGTTTGTGGATAAAATTGGTTGTTTTGAATTTTTTTGCAAACGGTTTTGGATTCTTGCGGCGCTTGCGAAGACAATTTGTTTTTAAAGGCAAAGTATTTTGAGTTTAGGCGAGGCATTGCCGCGACGAAGTTTACACAGTTGTGAAACATAAATGAGGAGCGGCATAGCAAAGCATAAACTCAAAAGGCAAGCCGTCTTAATAGTCGTTAAAAGAGGATAATGCCGAGGGCGGGACTTGAACCCGCACGCCGCCTAAGCAACTTGAGATTTTGAGTCTCACGTGTCTGCCATTCCACCACCTCGGCTTAAAGAACTTCAGAAACAAAGTTTCGAAACTTTGTTTCAAACAGAAATGTATTTTATAATAAAAGAGATTTTTAGTCAAATCGACAAAAGAAAGCTGTTATTCCTCTCTTTTGTCGTCCACGAGCGCCTTAATCGGGGATCCATGTTAAACTTGGATTCCCGCTTTCGCGGGAATGACAGACAAGGATCGACTGCGGATTGGAAAAATCTAATCTGCTTTTTCTTTTTTTGTATTGCAAGATATATTTATTATAGCTATAATAGTCAGAAATAAATAACAAAAAGAGGTTAAAAATGTTTCGTAAACTTAAGATGTTTATTCAAAATAATAAGATATGGGTAATAATAGGTTCTATAGTTTTTGTTCTAATTGCCCTTTCTATTTACGGTATGAGCAAGCTTGAATCGTTTTACCGTACGATGACTTTGGCGCAGATGCCTATGCAGCTTATTCTTGCTATGGCAAGCGCTGCTGCTTTTGTGTTTATGTACGTTACATTTTTTCGCGGCGGCGGTTTCGGCAAAGTAAAAAAAAGCAGAATTAAAAGCGACAATATAAAAGTATCTTTCAAAGAAGTTATAGGCCTTGAAGGCGCTAAAAAAGAAGCTATGGAAGTTGTCCAGCTTATAAAAGACAGAAAACAGCTTCAGAAAATGGGCGGAAAAATAATTAAAGGCCTTCTTCTTATGGGGCCTCCCGGAACAGGAAAAACTTTGCTTGCAAAGGCCATTGCTACCGAGAGCGGCATTCCGTTTATATCCATGGCGGGCAGCGAGTTTGTGGAAGTTTTTGTGGGCGTCGGCGCGGGCAGGGTACGAAACCTCTTTAAACAAGCCAGAGATTACGCTTATACGGACGGCGCGTGCATAATCTTTATAGACGAAATAGAAGTTATCGGCAGAGGCAGAACGTTTACGTCGTTTGGCGGAGGCGAGGAAACAAACAGCACCCAAAACCAGCTTCTTATCGAAATGGACGGTTTGGAAAGCAAAGGAAGCAATATAGTAGTGATTGCCGCCACAAACGCGGATGTAAGCGTTTTGGATAAAGCCCTTTTAAGGCCGGGCAGATTTGACAGAAAAATAAATATTACGCTTCCTAATTTAAAAGAAAGAGAGCAGCTTTTTGAATTCTATCTTAAAAAAGTTAAAATTTCCGCAGATTTAAATATAAATAGGCTTGCAAAAAAAGCGGTTTACAAATCTCCGGCCGATATAGAAAATATAGCAAAAGAAGCGGCTTTAATCGCCACGCGCAAGGGAAAAGAAACCGTTGATATGCAGGATCTTTCCGAAGCTATGGACAGAATAGATTTGGGCTTGGAAACGCATCTTGAAATGACTCCTCAGGAACTTGAGATGACCGCTTACCACGAAGCAGGCCATGCGATAGCTCTGTATATGGCTCATCCTACGGACGATGTTTTTAAAATTACGATAAAATCGCACGGCAACGCTTTGGGCCTGGTCTCGCATTATCCGAAAGAGGAATTTCATACCGCCAATAAAGAAAAATATATAGCGGATATTATAGTTTCTCTTGCAAGCCATGTCGCGGAAAAACTTAAATACGGCACTACTTCAAGCGGAGTGTCCGGAGATTTTAAAAACGCCATGCAAATAGCAAACCTTATGGTTTGGCGCGTCGGCATGGGAAACAGCGGTTATGTAGGCGACTTTTCCGCGATACCAAAAGAGCTGATGTCTGAGAGTTTAAAAGAAAAGCTCAATAACGAAACTATAGACGTATTAAATTCCTGTTATACTAAAGCGGAAAGACTTTTAAAAGCAAACTGGGACGCGGTTGACGCTGTAGCAAAAAGACTGTTGGTTGATAAAGAAATGGATTTTGACGATTTGGAAGAAACTTTAGATAAAATCGGAAAGAAAAAGCTGCATGTGCCTGATGCCGAAACTCAAAAATCCGCTCCTTCTGTAGAGGGACAAAATTGACGTGGTTGTCATTCCGTTGAAAAACGGAATCCACGTTTAAGAAAAAATAGAATTTTTAGAAAAAATGGATTCCGGGTCAAGCCCGGAATGACAAAGACAACCAATTATGCGTTTATTAAAACTTTTCATCTTATCAATATTTTTATCCTGCTTTATTTCCTGCGGCGTAAGTTATAATAAAGAAAAACTTATCGAACAGCTTGAGGCACTTGTAAAAAAAGAATGCGACAGCGATTCTAAAGCTTCCATATTCGGTAAAACTTTGTATCTGGATATGGAGCTTGACGCGCTTACTTCAAAAAATCAGGATCAAGCCGTTGAAGCCGTAAAAAAGATGCAAAATGCCGTAATATCCATTACAAGGGTTGTTTTAAGCAGCGATTCCGAAATACAGTTTATGGTCGTGAGCGTTTTCGATAAAAATAAAAACGTTCTTTTCAGGATTATTCAAAATATTGAAGATATAAAAGCGTATTTTTATATGCGTATTTCAAAAGGCGATTACGAGTCGCGCAGCCTTATGGAAATAGAAGGTCCGGAATACGCAAAAGCCATGATAGAAGACAAGCATGACATAACTCTGGAAGAATATGTCGGCAGAATGATAGTTTCACAGATAGACATGGCTTCAAGATCTAATCCGTTTTTCGGCGCGCTGATATCCATGATCCGCTTAAGATACGAAGGATATGAAGATTCCGCGCTGATTTTGTCGACTGCGGCTGAAATTGACGATAAAACGGAAAGTCTGATAAAAGGTATGGTTGCCGAAGAAGTAAAAAAATATTCCGAAAAATACAATGTCGATTTTAAAACCTTCCGAATAATCAACCTAAAAGATAACAGTACCAGCTTAAACACAAACCCGCATTTATGAAGCTTTTAATATATCGCTAATCTGCTTATTTTCGAAAACAGTATTTGCCGTTATATCCGGCTGTACGCCCGGTTCGGTCAGGCTCACCAATTCACAAGCCGCATTGCCGCTTTCAGTATTTTCATTTTCAACCCACACAGCCGTATATTTTTTTACGGCGTCCGTAAAACGCATACTATCTTTTTCCAGAAACTCGGATATCAGGTTCAAAATATCCTCATTACCGTTAACTTCGGCAAACATTAAAAAACTTATTAATACGTATCCTATTTCATTTGTTACAAATTTTTTCACAGTGCTTTTTTCTTTAAATTTTTTAATAACGGAAAGAAACATTTCTAAAGTATCCGTTTCGTTATTTTTTAATATATCTTTTAAAATTTTATGGAACAATGCTTTTTTTGAATCTTTTATTTTTTCTAAAGAAAGATTTGTTACCCCGCCGAACGACACGTTATCCTGCGTGTATAACATAGCGTAACTTACGGCAAACAATGCCCTGTAATATGCCCTTTCTTTTTCAGATAAACCGTAGCCGGCCAATGCTTTTTCCGAATTATTAACATTTTCCACAAGAATATTACATATAATATCTAAATTTATAACATCATTATTTACAACCAAAGACGTTAACCTTTTTATTATATTATAGTCGCTGTTATACATTCTTTCAGCGCTTGCAATATGTAAAAGTTCCGCATACACCGCAAAAGCATTTTGTATGCAATACAATGTTAACTCGTCATGCAAACCTACGGAAACTCTTACGGAATCCTCGTACCGAATCATTGATAAATCATTAAATCCGAAACTATTACGTATAAAACTATAAACCCCCGCGGATTTAAGTAATGTTTTTAAATCATTTTCCATAGATCCGGCATGATACTTATTTCCTTTTATAAAAAAGAACGGCGCTCCGAATAACGGGTTTAACAGCGTTTCATTCGCAAACATTTGATAATTAGGGTGTCTTATATTCGCCGGAGAACTTATTATTTCTCCTGAATGTATGCCAAAATTTTCAAGAATATTTGTTATTCCCGTAACAAGTTTTGCGGTATTTGAAAGTTTTGTTTTTATTAATGCCGGCATATTACTATCGCTTAAAACGCTTTTAACAGCCGTAATGGCGTATTTGTCGGGCATATAACCCAGATTTTTTCTTAAAAATGATATGTCATTGTAAAACCGTAAATTTTTATCCGCGTTTTCCGATAATAAAATAACGCCTCCGGACGACGCAAGATCTAAACCGCTTTGATGCAGTTTATGCAGGCTGCAATAAAAAACAACGCGCACGTTTTCGTCAAGCTTGGCGCCTTCCGTAAAATCCTCTATAGACATAAACGGGCTTAAAGTATTATCTACAAAAATATAAACATCTTCCTTAAAACGCTTGTTATTGATATTTTCCCTGAAAAAACCTCTTATGTCTTCCATACCCATATCCGGGCGGTTTTCTATAGGCTCAAAAAATACGGCGTTTACCGCCCCATGGTTTAAAAGTCCGGGTCTGTCGGAAAATATCGTTATAGTTTTTTCAAAACCGTTTTTGTTTACAACATTATTAAATTTTGAAATGACGCTAAACTCATAATAAGCTTTTTGCGGAACATAAATATTTACCGTTTTTTGTAAACCGGCAATATACATTAAAAATGTATTAGACGCGCTTGTAGCGCTCGGGAAAATAAGCGCTTTGGCGTCTAAACCCGCGGTATCAAGTATGCCTAAATCCAAATATTGCCGTTCCGTATTTTTTAACCTTGTGTCATAGTCGACATCGTCAAAAAACAGATCTGCAATAATTATATTTTTAAAATTTGCCAAAATCCTGTAATCTTCCTGAAAAGATAAAAATTCCGTTGTGCTTAAGGTTTCTTTATGCATCTTTACAAGCATATCGCGTAAATACGGCAGTATATCATTATTTAACATTTCTTTTATCAGTTTGTTTTTATCGTCAATGTTGTTAACAATATCTTCAAAACTTCTAATAAGATTATTTATATTTTGTATTATGTCGCCGCTTATATGCGCTTTGTTTGGTTTTAGATCGGTAATTTTGAATGCCGCATCGGTAATTATATTATCAAACATATTAAACAGCATAGTAATTGCATTTTTTACAAAATAACTTATTTTAAACCCGTATCTTTGGTCTATAAAAAAACCTTTGCTGCTTTTAACAATAAGTTTATTTGAAACGACAATACACGGAGCGTCCGGCAGAAGCTCGTTTATATTATCAAAAATGTCATTAATGTTATCTAAGCCCAAAACTATAAATACCTGCTTGTCATATGAAGATAAAAATTCTTTAAATTTATTGCCGAATGTCCCTATATTGCCTGAAGTTACGTTTATAAATATAACTTGCGCCGCAGAATCCCTGTATAATTCCAGCTCTGCCGCAATATCCATCTGACTTGGCGAAGCGGATTTTATAATAATATCCGCGTTATTATAGTCTTCTGCCGCATCAATACCGTAAACTTTAGAAAAAATATCATAACTTGCGTCGCTAAACACTTTAATTCTGGAACCGGTTGTATCGGATTTAAAAAGAAGCGAAGCGTACATTCCCGTTTTATTTTTAAATAACGATATATTGTAATAATGAAAATTACTATTTCCGCCTATAAGCAGATAATCTAATTTTGTGCCTATAAAAGCCTCTTCCATAGTATAATCGATGTACGATCTTTCATAAGAACTTCTTGCGTTTTGATAAGGACCTCTTACGCTGTCAAACTTTGTAGGAGAAATATATGTGGAAGATTGCACCATAAATAAAATCATTTTAAACATATCATAAGCCATATGTCCGACAGGTTTATTAGAATTAATATTGTCTATCAGGCTGCTTAATGAATTTTGATAATATTCATGTTGGAAATAAGGATTGACCTTTAAATTTTCGATTATTTTTTTAATTCTTTTTAATCTAAGCTTTTCTGCAACAATGCGATTTGTCTTATTAAGATTTAAATCGGCAAAATTTACGGCTTTCTTGTTTGAAATATTAAAAACAATACTTTGACCGTCCGCGTTCTCAAAGGATATATACGGCGTTTTAAAACTATCGGCAAATGGCTCGGAATTAATATATCCCAGCTCTTTTGCGGTATTTTTAACTGATTCTAAAGCTTTTTGCTCATTCAGTTCGTTAGTATAAACAACATTTAAAATGTCTACTGCCTGTAAAGAGTTTTCTTTGTCAATAAAAGGTTCCGGCGGAATTGACGCTCTTGATACTCCGCCGCTTTCGGAAATTAATTCCTCATAAATTTTTCTGTCTTCAGCCGAATGCTGCTTTACGTCAGGCGTTATTATAGAATACGATATGCCGTTTTCTTTAAAAAGAATCTCTAAAGCGTTGCTGTGAAACCCGCCGCAAAGCACGGCAATAGCGCCGTCTCCGGACACGCGGTTTAAAGCTTTTCGTATATTTTTCATGAAAACGTCATTTCGTGAAATATTGTTATCATAATAACTTTTATATAAATATGCCAGCTTATCGTCAACAAAAATACTTTGTTTGTTTACTATTTTTCGCCAATTTTCTTCAAAAGCGTCAACCCCGAATCCTTTTGTAAACTCGTACTCGTATTCGGTAATGAAACCGCCGTAATAATTTTTATACTTATCAAACATATCGCTTAATACTAAGAGCTGTTTTTCTTTTTGGCCTAAGGCATACGACAAGAAAATAAACTTTTCTATTCTTTTCTGAGCTTTCAGCAAAGTTTTATAATCCGTCGCCGACTTCATCGAATAAATATCGCTTACTTTTTTTATTTCCTTATAACCTTGAAGATTATTCTCGTTTATTATATTTGATATTACCGAGCAAAAAATTAGTTTATCGTCATATTTATTAAACGTATCTGTCAGCTCTTTATATACCTTGTAAGGAAAATCTTTTTTTGCGGCAATCAAAAAACTGTTAATTTCTTCGTTTAGTTTTTTGTAATTTATACTGCTAATGCCTTTTTGCGTGTCTATATAGCCGTTTAAAGCAGTGATATCTTCTTCAATATATAACGGTTTATCCGCTTTTATATGTTTGATTTTATTTATAAGAAAGGCAAAGTATTTAAGGGTTGAAATATCCGAAGATTCGTGCTTTTGCAGCATTTTTAAATTTTCTTTATTTTTTACGGAGTACAAACTTCTTTGAATACGCGATAAATCTTTCCCCATATCCGACAGAATTTTATTAACTTCTTCCTGAGAATCGATTATAAGCTTAAGTTTGTTTATATTTTCGTTATACAAAGCCTTATTTTCAAGGCCTGAAAGTTTGTATTCTTTATTATTCTTTAAAGCGTAATATTCAACGCCGTTAATACGCGAAGATTCGAAAAGTAAATCTAAAAATTTATTTTTATTTTGTATTTTTCCGGAAAGTATTGAGGGTTTTATTGTTTCCGAGGCGCCTTCAATAAGAATTTCTTTTATATTATTGTTTTTATCTACGGATTCTATAATTTCAGTTATGCTTTTTTGGGCGCTTAAATTTGCGTGTAAATCCTCTATAAGGTAAACGTCTATGGTTTTTTTGCCGTTATAGTTTTGTTTAGCGTAATAAACGGGCGCAATATCATAATCCGAACCGATAACGCTTATCTCTGCCAGCGCAGGCGGTATGTTATTTAGTAAAAATGACAACAATATTATAAATGATATTTTTTTCACTAGGCCGCTCTTAACATTTCACTAAAGAATCGGGTATTGATTATACGGCCGTCTTCCGTTTCATTACCTTGAGAATCTTTTGTGATAAACATCAAATCCGTTGACGCATCCGTCGTCCTTATATCGTTTGCAGCAATCAGTCTTTTAATATTAACATTAAATTCTTGTAAAATTCTGCCTATATTTGCTTTATCCATATCCCTGTTTTTAGAAATATCAATACCAAATTTTTCAGAAATTGCAGTTCTTATATCGCGCATTATATTCAGAGCAGGATCAATTTCGAGTTCTTTTATAATTCTCTCTGCTATGATTCGCACCTTATCCGATTCGGTAATATCAATATTGAGTTCTTCTAAAATTTTAACTATTATGTTACGTAATGTTGCCAAACTCTGAGCATTTTCCTCGGCAACGTAATTTTTTAAGATTTTGTCTATTAAAAGCGTATCTATGCCGAAATCTTTCATAAAGCTTCTTGTTTTATACGGGTGTATTTCTTTAGCAATTCTCAAATTTTTCATAAAAAACTCAAAAACATCGTCATTAGTATTTTCCATTATATTTTTAATCTCTTTTTTATACGAAGGCTTATTTTTATTGTAATAATTCTCATCTCTTTTTTCGTCAAAGCTTATCATGCTGACAGCTATGCTCGCTACAATAAACAATTTATGATATTTTTCATCGCCGTCTTTGACTTTTTGATGAGATATATTCAAAAGCTTTAATACGTGATTTTTAAACATAATCGTATCCATATATTGGCCGCCGGCAAGTATTTGCGTAATTTGTTCGGCAGCCGCACCGGCATCCATATTGTCTTCATTATCGGAAAATTTGCTTAACGCAAGCACTTGTGAAGTATATCCGGACAATATTGAAGCTACTTGATTTGCAATGAAAGCCGGATAATCGCCGGTTGCTACTCTGATACCTTTATCGTAACGCGCTAAAGTAAGCGAATCAAAACCGTAACTGTTCCTGTCCACGGCATCGTATATGCCCGCAGCCCTTAAAAGCGCAAGCAAATCCGCAATAGCGTCGTTTTCGGCAGCAGCCGGTTTCTGATTAGGATTGCTAAATGAATATTTATTTTTAGGATCTATTGCAATAAACGGCATTGCTAAATTCGGCATATCATCTGCCTGCCCGTTAATACTCACATGTGATACTATTTTGTTAATATACGGATTTATTGCGGCAGCTTCAGCCATTGCTTTTGCCACAGTTTCCGTATTAGAGGTTATTCTTTTTATCCTTTGTAATAGCATCCTTTTTCCTAAAGAAAAAAGCCTTTCAAAAGCATTAACGGCATAAACGTCAGGCACTTGTCCGCATGCTTGCCTGGTTACATCCATACCATCTGCGAATTTTTTATGCAATTCTAAATTATTGCCTGAAATTAATAAGGCTCCGCCGCCTGTTGCAAGTTCCCAAGAATTTTCATGAAGCTTCTGCAGACTGTTGTAAACAACCACATGAAAATTATCAGGCAATTCGTCGATTATATCAAAAATATTCCACAAAGGAACAGCCGTCCTGTCTATGCAAACATAAAAAGGCTTATCAAAAACTCTTCGCTCTCCGCTAGAGGGATCAATTAAAACTTTACGGAAAAACCCTTCAATATCATCTACGTTCATATCATATCTGTTATACACAGGCTCTAAAAGCACGAGATTTGTTTTGCCGTAATCAATCTCAACATCATCAAGTTTTTTGCCGTCTCCGTCGTAACCGCGTATTATATCAGCCGCCCCTTCCCAGTTTCCCAAGCCGATATTATTCAAGTACGGCATATATTCGTAGTAAGAAGAGCTTGTATTAAGTATTATGTTTGAAGAATCAAGACCGCCGGTGCGCAAAATATATTCAACCAAAGTAATAAACACGCCCATACCGCTTGTGCACAACATTGACGAAACTTCATTTCCTTTTGTATCGATATTGACTTCGCTGCTGTATTCATAAATATCCGTTAAAGCTAAATCCATATATGCTTTTTCAACCGTTTTAAGTTTTTCCGAAGTATCAAGCGCGTTATGAAAATTTGACGCTCTTAAAGCGTTAAATACAAATAAATTCCTTATCATTTTCATCACATCTAGTATAAGCTCCGGCCGAGAGCTGTCGCTTTTGAGTAATTTGTCAAGAGCTTTATTAAAAAGATTTTTTATTTTAATATTTAGATTCTGTTCGTCTTCGTTTATAACCTGTTCGCCTTCGTTTGTAAACAGATTTTCTTTACCGGACATGATGTCAAATGCCTTCCGGGCCCTGAAAGACAATAAACGCCTGAATGTTTCATACCCCTCTTTAAGTATTTCAGTACCCGGCGTATAATATTTTTCATTTTGTAAATAAGAACCGCTTTGCTCGGCATTAAGAAGCATAAAAATGATGTTTCTTACATAATTGCTGACGCGCCCGCCGGCATTTCTTTCCAAAAAAACTTTTTCTTTATCTAATTCATTCGGCATACTGTAATTACTAAGCACCACAAAAGGTTGGCTGGGCAACATCTGCTTTAAAAAAGAACCTGGACTAAAAGCCGAAACAACAGGAAAAAGCAAATAAATTTTAATGCCTTGCGATTCAAAATACCGTTGAAGTTTATCCCTTTGCCCGTCGGTAAGCCTTTCTATACTGTTAAGCTCAAAAAACACTTCTTTTCCTTCTAAAGACATATTATTTGCATTATATTGTTCTAAAACAAAGTCCATTTCTCTAAAAACATCGTCAATACCGTCTGTTTTAAAAAATATTTTGTCCGCGTTTAGCAAGTCTGTACGCTCTACAACGCTGTTTCTGTTATTACTGTTTTGATATCCGCTGATATACCCGATATCTTTGCCTTCCGGAATATAGATTTTTAATTTTTCTTTTTTTCTTGCGAAATAAAGGAAATACAACGCTTCTATATTCTTAAACAAATATATATTGCTTTTTTTGTTTTTATTTCCGAATTGTTTACTGCTCTCATCTTCTATCAGAAAATTTAATTTTTCGGCAATTGCCGTTTCTGCGTCTTCCGTATTAAGCCATGAACGTTCGTAACTGGAAGTGTTTCGGTCTTTCAATTGGTACGGCCCTATTGTGCTTAACGAATCCGTAGACGCCGACAGCCATGTTTTTGACTGTACTAAAAATGCCAGCATTTCAAAAGCCAGCATTAAGTCGTCTTCTGTCTTTATTTTTGGGATTGCATGCTTTACTGTTTCCAGCACTATAGTTGAAAATTCATCATTCAAAACATCGCTTTCTCTAACCTCTTTAGGGCTTTCGTTTTGAAATTTGTCTATAAGCTCTATAAGAATATCTACGCTAAAACTTCCGCGCGACATCGCGCTTGGCGTTATTATACTTGCGGGTTGTCTTGCAGACTCATTATAAGCATAGTGAGCCCCGTTGCCGATAAGCGGCACTGCAAACACTATGCCTAAAAAGAAAAGCTTTACATGCTGCTTTATATCACCGTAATAAACCTTATGCAAGCTTGAAAATAATGCCGCCCTCATTAAAACGTAAGCCGCGACGGCCATAGGCGGGCTAAAAATAAATATGCCGAACAAAAAGAATACGGAAGTAATGTCTAATATTTTGTCAAACGCGGAACTCTTTTCTACGGTAATATCAGAATCTAATTTTGAGCTTAATACTTTGTTTAAAGTTTTGGAACCGAATGCAAAACTTGAAAACGGCAGCATATATATCCATTCCCAAAAAGCCGCAAACTTCGTAATTTTTTGCGTTGCCCAGCCTGCTAAAGAGGCATAACCGCCTCGCGGTGTTCCGTCGTTAATATTAAAATTAACTTTCTCCTGTTTGCCGTTTAAAATTGAAGTAAATTCTATTTTTACGCTTCCGTCGGAATTTAATGATACCGACGTGTCTTGGATTTTTGCAAAATTTTCGGGTCTGTTTCCTGTTGCCTCGGCTATATCGTCTTCAGTAACATTGCTTATAATATTCAGCCAGCTGTTTAATTCGGATAAAGCTCTGTTTAATCCGTGACTGGCAAGAAGTTCCGCGTATTTAACCTGAAAAAGTTCTTTCATCTGCTCCGTATCGTTACGCTCCAGATATATTCGTAACGCTAACGTTTGGCTGTCTACGCTGTTTTTTAAATGTTTTAAGTAAACGTCTTTGGCATTTGACGATGTTTGAAATAAACTAGGAGTAACTACTTCGTAAGTAATATTTTTACTTTTTAGAATTTTCCCTACGCCGTCGCTGTGAAACCCGCCCATAACCGCGACAACTTTTCCATTATGGTTATTTAAACTTTCTTCAATTTTTTCCGCAAAAAAGATATTCCTTATAATATTTACGGTATGATATTTTTCATAAATGTCTTTATTTGATTTTATGGCTGCTATATTCGTATTAAATTTTTCAGAGTATAACCCGATAAACGCGTCCACGCCGAATTGGTTTATGTAATCGTAATCAAAATTCGTCGCCTCGGCAAGAAAATATTTTTCAAAATGTTTAAACGCTCGGCTGAACGCGACCAAAGCTCTTTCGGAATTGCCCGATGAATTATAATTATACAACTCCTTAATTATATATTCCTCGGCTTTTATCAGTTCCGTTTTATCTATATTGCGCTGCTCGGTATAATAAGATAAATATCGCCTTAAATTATTATACTCATTAATATAATTTTCTTTAAGTATTTCATTTAATACCGTATACGTAATATGCTCATCGGAAAAATTCTTTGTTTTATCTGTTATTTTGACGTAAGCTTTATAAGGCAATTCGTTTTTTAACTTTTTTATAAGGCTTTCAATTTCTTTATTAACCAAATCTGTTTGCAATTTGGCGGGAATTTCAAATGTTTTTAGCGCTTTATTTAAAACTTTTAAGTCTTCTGCGATTTTTTCATCGTTTATTTTACTTGCTCTTGCGATAATATAGCCGTAAAAATCCTTAGCGCCGCGTTTGCCGTTTAAATACTTTTCTTCAAAATTCAGCAATTTTTTATTTTCAGAAGAATAAACTTTTTTCTGCCTTGCGTTAATCGCCGACTTCATTAAAGAAAGTTCTTGTTTAATCTGGGGTTGAATATTTTGTATATCCTGCAGCCGTTTTATATTTGAAGAATGCAGGTATTCGTTTTCCAAACCTTTTAATTTGTTTTCTTTAGCGTTAGATAAAGCGTAGTATTCCGCTCCGGAAAGAAGCGAAGCGGACAATAAATCGTTTAAAACGGCGTTTTTGTGCTTATCGTTTAACCCTGTAAGCCAATTGTAGTTTATGCGTCCCGCCGCGCCTTCAAGCAATATTTCGTTAATATTATTATTTTCGCTTAAATATTCTATTATATCGCTGATATTTTTTTGTACGTGTTTATCGCCGTGAAGATCCTGTACTATAAAGACTTTACTGTTTTTACCGTCAGAACCTACATAAAAATCAGGGTGAATGCCGTCTAAAAAATCTATATTAAAAGATACAGACTTCGCCGGATCCGACAAAGCTCTGGCGAAGTCTGTAAATATAAAAGCATTACAAAAACACACTGTAATAACTACCGACAATGCTTTTAGAATTTTTTTACTTATAAACATAATTTTCACCTCAAACTATGTACAGCGTGAAAACTGTTTGCATGTGAAATACTTCTTTTCAAATTATGCCGCCGACAAGACGCTTCTTATTGCATTTGCCGAAGTTATGGTAGAACGTTTTGCAAATTCTTTAAAATCAACTTTACTCATTGCCGCAGCCGTAAGAGTCGACGCAGCCGCGATAGCTGTTTTATTCTTTACGCCGGCAACCGTAAATTCGCCTTTATTGACAACCTCGTCAAAAGAATCATCCATTAATTTTGCTATATCGTTTATAGTAAGATTAGCGAAATCCGCGTCTGAGGAGTCTCTGAGAGCTTCAACAAAACGATTCATATTTTCTTGATTTGCAGCGCCCTGCCAGTCTAATAAAGCTTCTCCTATATACTCCCTGACTCTGGCATTTTGAGCATTATCTTTATTATTCATAACCTGAACATATCTTTCTAACGACATTCCGAGAGCGTTAAGCCACAGTTTTTCCATATAATTTGCCGCGGCGCCTTTTATAAAGCCTTTAGCTTCGGATATAATCAATGCTTCTTGCCCGGCATCTCTCAAAGGCTCAAGAGAATCTGAAAATATCTTCTTAAGAACCAAATTCATTATTACAGGATTAGCTTTTGAATTTTCTAAAAACGCTTTCAAATCCTGCCTGGAAACTCCGGGATTATCAAGAATAGCCTTGAGGTCGCTTGCATTTAAGCTGCCAAAAGTAAACGCCGTTATCTGTTTGCTTTCAACTGCGGTACGGCGGCCCTTTCTGAAAGATTTATCCTGCCGGGTTACTTTCGGGTCTATTTTTGCGTCTCTCTTATAATCGCCTATAATCATCGCGCCGTTTGCAAGTTTCTCTGTTTCAATGAAATCCGCTTGTCTGTCATTCGTTTTTATAGTGTTATTCCTTGCAGGTATCTTATTATTCTTTGAGAGTTTAGATAAAGCTGCCAAAGCGTCTTTTATACCGGCATTATTCAGTTTGGAAACATCAAGGCTGACTCCGTCAAAACCAAGTTCAAAAAGTTTTTGAATTACATCTTCAAAATTGGTATCGGAAGCGTCAACAACAAGCGTGACTTTAATACCCTGGGCTTTGAGATTAAAGACAGCATTTATAAATTCAGGATTCACTTCTACAACATTGTTTTTAACGGTAATTCTGCCTTCGGCATTAACTATTAACCCCGTGGCTTCATTCGCATTCACGACAGTGTTCATCCTTTTTATCATGCTATTTTCAGTAAATCTCGCGGGAATAACGCAAGAACTCCATTGTTCCGGTTTAGCGTTATTATGTATTCTTTCGGTATCAATTGCGTTATTAATTACATTTATATCGCTTTCACCAGTAATACCCAGTTCATTGGTATCTAAATATTTTCTGAAATTAACTATTCCGCTAAAACCATCAATAGAATTGACATCAATATTATTTTCACTTATAGTGTCAACCATCGCGACTTTTCCGATGCCAAAACCTTTTTGATTTCCCTGCAATACAGGGTTGCCGTTTATATTGGCGGCTAAAGCGTAGAAAGCGGTTGTAATAAAGTTATCGTTTGTAATCGCCGCAGCCTCTTTTGTGCCTGCGCTGTCTTTTCCTCTTAAATATAATTGAATTTCGTGAGTTCCGTCTTCATTTTCAACAATATAATGTTCGGCTACAAAAGTTTTGCCTTGGTATTCGAAAGTAGTATTAGCCATAATTCTGACGTTTCTATATTCAAATTCCCCGGTTGCTTCATTTCTGATTGCGCCGGTTTTGGGTCTTACAACAGCTCTTGTTACAACAACGCCCGCATAACCGGCTTTTCTTTGCGCGGCAGCTAAATCCCGAGCTTTTTGTAAATTCTTTCCAGTACCCAAGAACAATCTTGATTCACTGCCTCTATAAGTATCTTCGGAAACAATATATTCGCGACCGCCGAAACTGTTAACAATAGCTACCGACGTATTGTGAGCGGCTTCTCCGGTAATAGCGCCTTTTGTGCTCATAGCGACATCGCGTCTGAGGGCTATTGAAGCATCCTCTTTATTAATACGGTTAAATTCTTTAGCTGTCAGATTATCTATATTTTTATCAGTATAGCCGATTCTTTCTAAGCGGCTTATTCTTGCCTTAAGAGTATTTAAAGGCATTCTCTGAATAAATTCCGGCAAGCTGCTGTATTCTGTACCGCTACTTACGTAACCTACAAGCAAAGTAATTTTTTCCGCTTCTATATTCGCTTTTTTCTCCGTCGCAATTCTTGTTCTTTCAGCTGCTTTTACTTTCGCCTTTTCTGCTGCTTTTACAATCTTATCATGTTCTGTCTTAAACAGATCATAGTTTTCAGCCTTTACGGTAAACTGTATGGCATCGTGTCCTTCATTTATCTCGGTTTTAGACGACAGTCGTGAAAGCCGTGACCTATCCTTTTCAGTCAAATCGTTTATATTCATTGTCCATATAACATCTGGCTGCTGTTCAGGTGTCACGTCAATAGATTTAGACGCAGCAATAGGATCTACAACCTTACCGTCAATTTTGACTTCCGAAATTTCTCTTCCGTCTACGCTAATTGTTATTGAAACATTTGTAAGTATATTCCCGGGATTAAAGTAACCGTCGTAACCGACTTCAGGATTCAAATCAAACGGGGCAGGTTTCTCTACCGGTTGCTGCACGAATACTATATTTCCGGCTTCAAAGTAACTGCCATAACCGGCTGCTTCAATAGATTGAGAATTCAAATCAAATGCCGCACCGCTATTATTGATAAGTTCTATATCACCTTTCAGAGCTAAATTAGATATCTGAAATTCTCCAACTTGATTTATATTGTTTAATTCGGAAGTATTTAAATAAGTCCAATAATAATACGGAGCAAACAAATAATTCGACATATCGCCGCTAAAACTAAACGACAATGGGTTTACTTTGTCATATGGCAGCCATTGACCTTCTCTAACTTCACCGCCGAACAAGAATAAATCGATATCCGTTACGAATTTATACGGAGTAAATCCTATTTCTTCTCTTTGGTTATCATCTGCCACAACAAGCGTCGCAAAAGGCTGGTTTTCGCCAAGCAAATTATTCATTAAATTATTTACTTCTTCTGCCTGTTTTTTTGTAAATTCCGGATTTTCTCCCTTTCTTAATTTTTCTAAATTCATACTCGTCCAGAGTATAACTTGCCCTATAGCCCATTCGTTTTTATCAACTTTTGTCCCGTCGGCAGATTCCACAAAAATTACAGGAGGAGCCATAAGTTCAAATGTTTTCTCATAACCTATAATGGTTGTTAATTCCGCAAATAACGCCCCGACTTCAAAAGCGCCCCATTGAGAAGTATTTGTATTGAACGGATTCGGATTTTTACCGTATTCGTCTTTTAGTCCGAATTTTTCAAATACTTTTGTCATGGGACCTGTAAAATTAGCAAGTTCCAATAAATATATAAAAGCTTCTTGAAGCAAAACAAATGCTCCGCCTTTTGCATCTATAGCTCTTCTCGGAACCGCATACATTGATATCGCGCCTTTTCTTCCTTTAGGACCTGAATTTATACCATCGCCGTTTGCAAAAACAATATCACCGAAATATCTCATAGCCTCTTTCATTTGTTCAGGAGTCATATCTTTGAAAGATAAGCCGTTTGCCTTCATATATTGTTTGTATGCTTCAATTAAACGACTTGCCATTGTAAAAAATACCGGACCATGGCTTGCGTGTGTCATTTTACTGTCAAAATCCAAGGAATATTCTTTATCTCCGGTTGCATTTTTTGTTATCTTCCAAGGATATATCCTATCGGAATTTGTTATTCCGTTCGCAATATCTTGCCCAAGACGAGGACCTATCAATTCGGGATTATTTATTCCGCCTGCGGTAGAATCCTGAATATCCTTTGCATTAGCTTCGTCGCCGGCGCCTACTATTTGGACTACTCCCGCGTTAGCATGATACATAAATTCTTGCGCTTTTAATGCTATTATAGACTCAAATGCTCCGTTTATTGCGTCAACTAAGGGAGTATCCGTGGCTTTTCCGGTAAGAACCGGGGCTTTAATTTTCACGATTGTGCCGTTTATTGTTATTTCTATTTTTCCTTCTGCGTCGGCTGCTTTAGCTTTTAAAGATCCGTCCGCTTGTCTGTCATAGAAATCAAATGGATTTATCTTTGCAAAGCCGTATATATTTTCCCCGTCAGTCAAGCCCTGTCCAAAAATATCATTTCCTTTGGCTATTGCAGATAATCTCTCTACAGCGATTCTATCTTTTTTCTCAATAGCTTTGGCTAATGCGTCTTTCCAAGATTTCAAGGCGTAAATTACAGCTTCTCTTCCTTTAACGGAGGCGCCTATGCCGCCGTTAAGCCACAAATAAATCATACTAACAGCTTCTTTGTCCTTAATATACTCTTTTAACTCATTATAAGAAATCATAAGATTTTGAGCTAACGGAAAAGTTTCGTCTTCGGCAATAGGCTGCCAATTTTTTCCTAATTCAAGTTTATCCGAAACACCGGAAAGTTTTCTTAACCTCAAACCGTTTAAAGTCAGCAGTTTCCAGGTTAATACGCCTATTTCGTCAAAGCCGTACTCTCTTCCGTCAACTTCATATCTCATTCTTGACATAGCGTCTGCCAAAGCATTAACTCTTGCGATGCCTATATTCACATCGTCTTTCGGGTTAATTTTAACAGCCGCCATTGTTTGCTGCAGATTTCTAACATCATCCATTGTTTTCGCGCTGCTATCATAAGTTGTAAGGGCTTCTTTAAGAGCCGCAACAGATTTATCTTCGGCGGCTTCAGCTTGTTCTACGAAGGCAGGTGCTTCTAATGTCAAAGTAACCTGGCTCGCATTGCCTGAAGCAACAACATCAAATTCAGCCTGAAGCCTGTTTACAACCGCTTCCATTACCGTATCAGTAACTCTGAGATTTACAACGCCATCTTTACCTAATTGATAAGAAGCTACTATATAAGTTAGAGTTTCGAGTATCTGCAGGATATATGCGTCTTTATTTAATTTGTTTAATTCTTTTGCCGCATTAGATATAGCGCTTATTTTTGCTTGAATAACTTCTCTAGAATCTTTGTCATTTATCTGAATATCGGATATAGCTTTAGTTAAATTTGCCTGCAATCGGGCAATGGCGTCAGAGTCGCCTTCTGCTAACGGTCTGCTGTATTTATATACGTCAACTTCCGCTTTAAATATATCCACCATTGCAAGATCAAATTTTTCCTTGTCACCTTTTCTATTTAACGCTTCTACTTTTGCGCGGAGAGTTTTAAGTATCCCGCGGATATATGCGTCTTTATTTAATTTGCTTAATTCTTTTATCGCATTAGATAAAGCGTCTATTTTTGCTTTAATAATTGTTTCGGAATCTTCGTCATTTATCTGAATATCGGATATAGCTTTAGCTAAATTCGTCTGCAATTGGACAATTGCATTGCCCTTTGCTAACGGCATGCCGTATTTATATACATCAACTTCCGCTTTCAATACATCCGATATTGCAAGCTCAAATTTTTCCTTGTCAGATTTTTCCTTTGCTTCTTCATATTTTTTCCTTGCTTCTTCAGCTTTTTTCTTTGCTTCTTCATATTTTTTCCCTGCTTCTTCAGCTTTTTTCTTTGCTTCTCCTATGTCTTCTTTTAGATTAGTCAGAAGCAAATATATAGCGGTAGCAACAGGAAAGGATACAATGCCGATTATCGCAACGGCGGCGAACCCGCCGATCGCAATTCCAACCGCAAGAAATACTGAAACCGTTATAACAATTGCAGCCCAAAATCCGGGCTTATGGTCATTTTCTCTGACAGCTCCGAAAAATGTTCTGCTTGCGCTGAGTCTTTCTTTTTCCGCCCTTTTGTAAAGGCTTTCGGCTTTCTTAGCGGCTTTTTTAGATTCCGCCAATGACTTATTAGCAGACTTCTCATCAGTTTCTTGTAATTCTAAATATTTTTGATATTCATCCTCAGATTTTTGTTTACTTTTATCTGCTTCTTCTACAGTTTTATCTGCTTTTGCTTTCTGTTTTTGTTCAAAATCAGAAGCGCTGCGTCCCCTTATTTTAACATTCCAGAAATAAGCAATTTCAGTAAAAATAAAAGCTAAAGGCGAAATAAACCACATTGTAAACCACATAAGTGCCATGTTTAGCATCAAATTAACCGACTCTCTAAAGTCAACATTCCCTTTAACGCCGTTTTTAAAGTCATTGAAATGCGAATATCCTAATAAAGGCATTGTAATAAAGCTGAATACGCCGTTCCAGAATGGATGCATGCCTATCCAATTTTCATAATCTTCTTTAATTTTTGCGCCAGTATCTCTAAATATTTTACCGAACAAGAAAGGAATTATTTTACCTGCGCCAATATATAAAGCGGCCATACCGAAAACAATAAAGGCAGTTAACGCGGGGAAGAAAATTATCGCCACGACAGCCCCGACAATCCAGGCAATAGGCACAAATACTTTATAATTTAAAAACTTATCGTTTGATATTTTAACATCTTCTTTAGTCGTTTTATTCCAATCGTCAACTTTCGTTTGAAAAGGAGTGCCGGCAGGGTTTAATATTGCTTGCCCTACAACAGACATTATCGGAATAATAAACATCGGCAGAGACCAAATTATGCCCACATTGAACCAAAGGACTATTGAGCCTATTATCAAGAAATTCATTATAGTTATTATATTTCTTGCTTTAGCGCCCCAAGCATAAACAGACGCGGGAGTCTCGCTGTTTTCTTTACCGGCTTCATAAAGAGCAAGATGTTTCCAAAGAATTCTTCCGGTGGCAACATAAGACGCTTTTCCGGTAAGCCCTGCTTTTACGCCTTGATAAACTCCGTTTGTATCTATAGCTCCGTAAGCTATTGTCGTTGAAATAATTGTCTTCAAGAAAGCCAGCATGCCTTTGACAAAACCTTTCTCAACTATCATATTGACCAGACCCGGCAAAGTAATAGACTGGCTTTGCAATAATGCCAGGAAGCCGAATAGTATAACGGACGGAACTGCAACAAAAGCGCTGAGTCCCAATAAATTTGTTATAAGTAAAACCGTCATTATGGTAAGCGGCACAATCAATTGCTTTAAATAAAAACCAATGCCTGCCAGCGCGTGAATAGAGGCTCTTGAAAACCAATTGTCCGCAACGTTAAGCCTTGCGACATGTCTTGTCATAGCTTGCTCCATACCACCGGAACCAAATTTATTGTTAATTCCCCAGAAACCTTGCAATACACCTTCTCTTCCCTTGGCTGCGCGGACACTTTCCACAAATTCAACATGACCGCCGTTCACAATTGCTTTATACGCGCCTTCTATGTCTTCGTTGACATTTACGGGCATTACTAAACCTATAGTGGTAAACGCCGTTTTGCGCACCCAGTCGGGATGTCCGTAATGAAATCTAACACCCAAAACATCTGCAACTCTTTGAGTAAACGCCGCGAAAGTATGGTCGCCGAACGCATGAGCCGCTCCAACGGTTGATTTATCCGTAAAAATCCTTTCGGGGTAGCCTAAAATTACAAGAGAAGGGTCTCTGAAAAACATATTCATCAGACCCGGCTGTTTGAACGTTTCTTCAAAATCTATATCCTGATTCATATCCATCATCTGCACAACTTCGCCGCGGACAAGTCTGAATATCGAATTTTGCGCGGTAGTTTTGCCCATAGCAATTAATGACTGTAAATCATCGGTAGGATGAATTACGGCAGTTTGTTTTAATTTTACTACTCCGTATTCATCAAATTGCACCCTGCCGTTTTCATCTAAATCTAATTCTACTAAACCGACATCTTGACCTGGTCCAAACGGTCCATTCTTGTCATATAATATTTTCAACCCGGGATACAAAGCAGGCATCATAGTCATATCGTAATATTGCTGCGCTCTTTTAAGATTAACTTCGTCATTAAGGTGATCTTTTATCAATTTGATTAACTCTTGCACCTCGGAGTCTTTTAAATTCCCACTAATAAATTTTTTATATACCTCAAGAATTTCCACGGAAGTTTTATTTTGAAAAAACGGAAACTTAAGGTGGTCTTGTATCGATTTGATTAACTTTAGCGCCTCAGAGTCTTTTAAATTCCCGCTAATAAATTTTTTATATTCCTCAAGAGTTTCCGCGACAGTTTTATTATCAAAAAACGGAGACTGCTGTATAGTATATTCAAATTTATCGCCGACTTTTCTAGCTATTTCCCTATCATATCCGGTTTGGTCTACATCCAAGCTTTGGGCAGTAGGATAATTAACTCTTGCAAAAAAGTCATATGTGTTTCTGTAATTCATATTGCCGCGGATAGTTCTTGACGCTGGCTGGTACCTGAAAGACGCCCAAAGCCTTATTTGCTGGACAAGCGGAGTAAGTTCCATGCCGATGCCTTCAATACCTTTTTTACTATCGCCTTTGGCAATATTTACGCCTTTATTTGCAGGCTGTAATAAACTCAACAAACTATCTCTCAATTGTGCGGTTATTTCTATGGGATTTCCTTCAATATCTTTGATTTTGCCGGCATATAATCTTTCAACAAAATTTTCCCATTCATCAGGATAATCTTTTATAAATTCATTAAGTCTTACGTATCCGTCTTTTTGCAAAGTTAAAAGCCCGTCGTAGTCGGATGCTTTTATACCGTCTTTATCCCACCAAGGATATATCACGACTTCTTCATTTGTCGGATTCGCGCCGCTAAACTGCGCTAAATTTTCCCAAACTTGCGTGTTTTCCAAATCCATAAACAGCGTTGAATAAAAATGGTTTAATCTATCCGCCGCTTCTTCATTTCTGGGAGCGACGGCAATATTCGGTTCTATTATGGTGAAATTATTTCCGTTTGAATATTTAGGCATTTCAAGATAATTAGCGGAATTATTCCAAATTTTTGCATCATCAATAAAAGACTTAAGCCCGTCAACGCCTATATATCTTTCTTGTCCGTTTTCATCAATAACTTTATACAAGTATTCTCTTAACTCTTCCATACTTATTTTATCGTCAATTCTCAATCTTAAGTAAATTAAATTATGCATTTTCATGGCGGCAATATTTTTTTCGTCTTCAGTTAAAGGACGTTTAAAGCCGTATTCGTCGGTGGTAAGCTGAGGAATAAGATACAGTTTGACTCTCTCTTGCGCTAAATGAAATTTCGTATCCTTTTTGCCGTCAGGACCTTCTTGCAAATCCGACAGCTGCCCAAACTTCTTGATGCTATACACGCCTATAGATTTTGCTTTTACATATCCTATTACGGAAAAAAGAATATCTTTTATTCCAAAAGCGTCCAATAAAGAGAATAATATTATAGGAGCGATAATCATAAGCGGTATTGCCAAAGGTCCGATGATTAAGCCCAAAGCGCCTATTACCGGCCAAACAGCCGTTGTGCCGGTTAAAAACGGAACTGCCACAAAACCGAATAAAAACACATTCCATAAAAGTTTTACAACAGCCGTTACAACACCAAAAATTCTCGCGTTTCTTATTTTACGCTGTTCATATTCCTGATTTTTTTGCGCTTTTACAAATTTACTGTCTTGAGGCAGCAACGGCTTGTATATCCCGCCCTCTTTGTTGGCTTTATTTTGTATACTGTCAACCCAGGTTTCAAAAAGTTGATTCAAAGGCTTATCAGATAACCAAAGCACTATTGTAGCGCCCAATATTATGGCCGGCCAAAGCATTGAGAAAGAAGCCAAGACGGCAATTGAAAAAGCTACTATAGACAGCGCAATTCCTGCAACTTTTAAAGGAGCCATAATCTGCGGTAAATATATGTAACTAAAAACAACCAGCCCTCTCCAGCCGCCCTTTCCTCCCGTCAAATCGGCAAAAGTTTTCTTGACTCCTCTTTTCCCGTCAAGACTGCTGTATTCCTTTAATGCTTTTTGGAAATCTTCAATGCTTCTTACTAATTCCGTTACATGCTGTTCTTCCTTACCTTTTTCTTCTTCCGCTAAACGCTTAAGCTCTTTTCCCTGTGTGAACAGCAAACGTTTTGAAAATTCATTTGTTCCGGCTATGCTGCCGTCATTTAAAATAAGATTGCCTGATAAAAAGAAACCGGGATACGCCGCCTGAATAACAGACGCCCTTGCCTGAACACTTTTTGCAAGACTCTCAAGGCGGTTATTTATATTTCCTTGATTTGTTATGTATTCGTTTAGCTTTTGTTTTAAATCCCCGGTTTCATAAGCTTCTACAAACTCGGGAGTTCTAAACCAGTCTTCAACGTCATAATATATTATTCTGTCCTGCATATTGCTGATTATGCCCATATTCCTCAGCTGTTTCAAAAATGACATTTTCAGAGGACCAAATCCTGCCACGTCGTTGAGCTTAACGATTTGCGCAAAAGTATCAACTATGCTGTCAATGTACAGAGAAATGTTGTTTTCAGAAAAATTTTCTCTAATATCTTTAAGTTTAGCGTCAATATCTTCTTTTTTGAATTTTTTTAATTCAAGAGTGTTTTCAACGTTTGCAAGCTGCTCGCGCGCTTTCTCGTCGCCTTCGATAGCTCTGAAAATATTTTCAAGCATATAATGTTTAATATTTCCGTTTGTGGCGGCAAAAATAAAAGCATTCTTTTCAATCAGGTATTTTATATACATTTGTTTAAGAGAATATTCATGTCTTATTCTGCCTTCTCCGTACATTTGCTCAAGGTAAGGGTTCATATATCTGCCGACTTCTTTCATGGTAATTTCGGATATGCTTAAGCCGCGAGCCAAGTCAGTGCGTATTTTAGGCACCCACTCGTTTATTGTCAAGTCGATTGTATCAGGGTTATTTGCCTCAAAACCGAATTTTCCAAGCTTTATTAAATATTCTCTTACAAGATATTCTTTTATATCCAGAGAATTGCGGAAATTGTTATTTTTAATAATTTTGTTAATATCGGCTTTTATTTGCTCGTTAGTCTTGCCTTTATAAAGACCGTCTTTTATTTCTTTATTCTCATCAAGCCAAGCCGAAATAGCGCTAACGCCTATTGTGCTTTTAAACTCTTTTACAAGCGCTTCTTTTAAGTTTCCGACATTGATATGAGAGTCTTCTTTGTATATTGACAACAAATACCTTTCCGCCGCATTTAATTTCACATTAAGCAATTGACGTTTTGCATTTGTCAATTCTTCTTTTTTAAGAGTAATGCTTTTTTCAATGCGCGCTCTGTCTTTCAGTTTGTCTGCGTTTATTTTTTGTTGTTCAAGATCAGAAACCTCCGCTTCAATACTTTCAATAATGCTTATTACTCTGCTTGCTTCGTTTTTTGAAGCTGCGTCTTTTGAAATAACAAAAATATCGTCTATCAAATCGTCATTAATGTTTCTTTCTTTAGGATTTCCCGTACTATCCCTGAACTGCAGCATTAATTCTTTAACTATAGTTTTATCCGTGCCGGGCTCGTAGTCATTATATCCTCCAATTTCTCCTTTTTTCTTTTTATCTTTTTTGTCCGTCTTTTTCTTATGACTGAAGGTAGCTATTTTGCCCGCAATCCAAGAACCGGCGATGAGCGCAAATAATGCCGTCACGATATATTTTAAGAAAGGAACAGTTCTATTCCACCAAGTACTCTCAATATTAACTCCGTAAATATTTATCATTCTGCCGTTGGAGTATATTTTTACGGTTTCGTTTTTCATACCGATAGCCATACCTTCGCTTTCGGTAATTTTTGTTTTAACAATCTGTTCTTTCCCGTCTATAAAACCGGCGCCGAAAAGAACTCTCAACCTCTCTAAAGCCCGCAGCACCACGCCGTCGTCCTTTGCGCTGCTTCTTGTCGTAAAAGTGTATTCATAATTGTCTTTCGTGGTAAAAAGCACAAGGCCGTTTTCCGTTTTTATGTCAAGCTCCGGGTATTTAGCTTTAATTTCGTCGGTATTCCAGCCGGGAAGCAGTCTGTCGGCAACTTCCGGCGAAACTCTTAACACGGCTTTTTCGGCTTGGTCAAACGACATATTAGCAGGATTAAAATATATCGTTTCCATTCCGGATTCGCCTTCATTTTCCAACAAAGCGCTTCCTGCGATACCCGACATCACCTGAGCCAGAACGTATAAATAACGCTCTCCAAGCAATTTTCCGCTTGTCGAATATATGACATTCTTTTTCAATCTTTGTCTATAAACGTCGTATTCAACGCCCATTTCGCCTTTAAATTCGCCGTCTGCTCCTACATATCGTTTAAACACAACAAGTTCTTCCGGATCTTTTAATTTGCCGTGATCGTCGTCTTTTAATACAAAATACCCCGGTTCCACGCCAAGAGGAGAGTCTCTCTTTTCAATATTTCCGCTCTCGCCTTTTAATTCCGTAAAATATTTTACGGAACCGTCTGCCTGCGGATGTACGTTTAATCCCCACAATACGACTACGACATCGCCTATACTTCCGTTTACTCCGGCGTATTTTGTGATTATTTCTTTTGTTTTCACAAAACCGTCGGGATATACGTAAACTTCATTGCTGTGTCCGGAATTTTGGGTAAACCTGCCGTCGCCTGTTTGCATTCTGGGCGTACTTAAAGACTTAATAAGTATGGCAGACTCGCCGCTTCCCTCGACAAAAACTCTTTCTCTGTTTAACCCCATAACGTCGTAAATATCTCTGCCCATTACCTGTTCGCTGAATTTGTTCTTAAAATCTTCGATAACGTTTCTTCCGAGATTTTTCGAATCTAAAGCTTCGACCGCCGTAACGGTTTCAACAAACTCATAGTCCCCTGAAACTTCGTATCCGTATTTTTTGCCATAAACAATGTCAAAACCTTTAAGGCTTGAATTTATGTCCAAATATCTATACAGCACGGGGTTTTGTTTTTTCGCTTCTTTTGTCAAGAACTCGTAGTTTATTTTTATACTGTCGATTCTTCCGTTATAACCGTATTGGATGGCAATTATATTTCTCTGTTCGCTATCGCCTCTTATAGTATAAATTATATTGTCATCGCCCATTTTTGCGGACGTTCTTCTGACTCCTACAAACTGAACTGTGCTCAAATTTATAGGTCTGCCGTTTACCATTATGCCTTCCAGCTGATCTATGACTTCTTGAGGCAATTTTCCGTTAGGGAAAATTTGCGACAATGTAGCCGTTTCTGTCGTTATCTTATACCCCATCTCATGAAGTTCTTTATAATTTTGCGCTATTTCTCTCGCTTCGGCGATAAGTTTCTCTTTAATTTGATTTTCGGTTAAATTTCCAAACAATTCTTCGTCTTTTACCGCAAATCTTGTAATATCATATTCCAGTATAGAGCGGATGACATTAGCTTCTTCTAAACTCATATTGTTAAGATTCCCTTGGAACCTATAGCCGCCCAACATTTCGGAATAAACATCGGCAAAAGCCCTTAATGCCTCTTCATCATTATATATTTCTCTCCAAATATCCTGAGCTCTCAATTCTCCCGTCAGAGGTGCGCTTTCAAACACATAAGCTGGTTCAGATTGCTGCCGCTGTTGCTGTTGTGCGGGAGCGGACATTCCGCTTTCGTGATAAAATTCAGCCTCAGACTTTGCAGCTCCGTTAGATAAGTACATTACCGACGAAGGAACCATATCGCCAAGCGAGCTCCTTGTCATATTGGTTAAATACATTGACGAAAACTTATAAGCATCGTTTGGCACATTGGCTAAAGATGTTGACGGCTGCGCAGAAACCACGCCGATCGCGTTCCCTAATATATTTTTGCCGGAATCAGGAAGCTGTCTAAACGCATTTCTCAATATTCCAAAAGGCGCAAACTGTTTTCCGTTTTTATCGAGCAAACCAAAATCTCCCAGAATATCGCCGGTTTTATCATTTAATTGAAAATAATAAAACCCGACCTCAGGATGTTTTAATAAAGTCTCGGCAATAATTGAAGCGCCGTAAGCATCGGTTTGATTTGCCCCTATTTCCGCAAAACCTAAATACGGCATTTTGCCTTTTTTGTTATCGGAAATAGCCTTTTCAAACGCCAAACGGGTTTCAGTTATCGCATTATAATCGGTGCCGCTTCTATATACGTTCAATTGGACGGAATCCAGCCCTAAATCAAGATATTTTTGTATATGCTCGGCATCAGGCACTTCGCCGCTGACAGTACCGACTATCGTATTTGAATTTGCCCTTACAACGTCTACCGCCTTGCTCAAAGTATCAAACCACTGCTGTTTAGTAAACCACCCCTGTCCCTCGAACCCTCTTACAGGCTGATCGATATAATGGTAATTAAATTCATTTCCTATTAAATATTGCAGAACAACTCCCAATCTTTTTGAAGAATCATTCTTATTATCAAATCTTTTAATAAATTCCTCAAGATTTCCCGAAGACAAATCTCTGTCGTTTGCGCCCACTGAAATTGTAATGCCGGCGTCTTTAAACGCCCGCAGCATTTCTTCGGTAGCATTCCAGTCAATTTTTCCGTTGACGTAAGCAATAGGCAATCTGTACGTCCTTACGGTGTTTGCTCCCAACAATTTTGCATTCTTTATTACATCTTTGTAATTCTGATAATATGTATATACGTCGCCATTACCGTCAGCCGGTTCGCCCCAAACTATACCCTTTGATATATAGTCATCTTCTATTCCGTTTTGATTTTTAACTTTCAATCTACCGTCAACAACTCTTGCTGACTGGATTGACTGCACATATCCGGGTTGAGACGCGCGGTCAACATATTCCGTTATCTGTTCAAAAGTTGAATCTGCTCCTTCAGTAACACCTTGGGCTGTCAAGTCTTGTATCGCTCTTTCTATTTCTCTGAGCAACATACCGCTTCTAATATTCGGATCCGAGAGTAAATCTCTTAAACCTCTGATATTGCCTGCCTCTTTATAAGCTTCCATAAGCCCGATTGTTTTTGAAATATACGCGAGCTCTCCGTATTGTCCGTATAAAATTGTTGTTTTGTATTCTTTTCCTGTCGCAGGATTATCGAATATATAGCTTAAGAATCTGCCTGTGTCAGGATCATTCAAATTTTGCTTGAATCCATCTTTATGTCCGGCGTATGAAAACGCTATATTTGAAATGAACGATTGCCCGTCTTTTGTCTTTACCGTATTTTGATTTATATATAAAGCGTCTCCCGTTATATAACCTCTGCCGTCTTCGTTAAATTTAAATCTGCCTTTTTCTTTTAATGTCCATCCGCCCTTGCCGTCAGACGCATAGACGGAAATTGTCCTCTCCGCGCCTGTCCCTTCAATGACAACATTCATATTATTGCCAATTTGGAACGCTGTATAGTTATTTCTCATAATATCGGCAATATAGTATAATTCCAATCCGCCAAAATCATTACTCAATGCTTTACGAACAGCGTTTTCTGAATCCGTTGAAAGACCGTTTATAGAAATTGTAGATGTATCCCATTTTTTAATTAAGTTATCTATGTCTTCCGGGAACCACGACTCGTAAATTTGTCTGCCGCCGCCGTTGTCATACTCAACATACCACGACTGGCTGTATTCGCCGTTATACATAATATATTCAGTATAATACTGAACTATAAAATCCCCTTCTTTTCCGTAACCTTGTTCCTCTTCTTCTTTTGTTATTTGCCTTATCCCCTGTCCGGGCATCCATTGACCTGCGACTCTGGTTATTTTTGTACCAACTTTTTTTCCGTCTTTATCAAGGATATCCTCTACTATCGGTTCTAAATCTTTAACCTTTGCTTCCATAGCAGCATAAGATACTAACTCATCTGATAGCGACGTTTGGGCAGGAATAATAACATCTTTATTAAAATTACCGAAAATTGCAAAAAGTGCTCCGGTCAATCCAAGCGCCATTAATACCGCAGGAAATGCCAGCAAAACTCTTGACGCGGCTTTTGCAAAAGTAAATCCGCCTATAACAAGCGCTCCGATTATAAGCAAACCGCCACCGACCAACAAAGCGATTCTCGCCGCATTCCAGTAACTCTGTTTTTCAGTACGCTGCTGCGATAACTGATTTAATTTTTGCTCTGTCAATGTCCCGTTTCTATAAGAATCCAATATTTCGTTCACCCGATCGCTTAAAGGTTTTAAACGAGCGTCATCTTGCGGAGTAACATGTATATATGCTCCTGTATTCGAGCCGGGATTTTCAAGATTATATTTGACAGCCGCTATTTGGCCGTCAAGTCTTTCAAAAAATATTCTTTTTACTTCGTTATTAAGCCATTGGCCATTCCTGTCAAGATAATCGCCGAGTATGAATTTGCCGTCCTTGTCAAACGGATAAAATTTAAACACTCCGTCTATAAGGAAATACATCACATCTTTACCGATCTCTTCGTCATACTTTACATACGCCTTTATTCCGGGGAAATTGTTTTTTAAATGATTGTACGCTACTAACGCGTCCCCGGTTAACTCGCTCTCGCTCAACTCTATCGCTTCTCCCTTTGCTGTCTTTAACAATCTGTCCAATGCTATCGGATTTCCTTCTTTATCAAACGGATACACTCTGCCGTTCGGAGTCTTAAAATTAGGATGCGTAAAATACATCACTTCTTTCTGCATTGCTTCGTCATACTCTACCCACGCTTTCAATCCGCTAAATCCGTTGTTCTTTAAATGATTATACGCAGCTAACGCGTTCCCCGTTAATTCGCTTTCGCTCAACTCTATCGCTTCTCCCTTTGCTGTTTTTAACAATCTGTCCAATGCTATCGGATTTCCGTCTTTATCAAACGGATATATTCTGCCGTTCTGCGTCTTAAAATTAGGATGCGTGAAATACATAACTTCTTTACCGGTAGCTTCGTCAAATTCTACCCATACTTTCAAACCGCTAAATCCGTTGTTCTTTAAATGATTATACGCCGTTAACGCATCCCCTGTTAACTCGCTCTCGCTCAACTCTATCGCTTCTCCCTTCGCTATTTTTAACAATCTGTCCAATGCTATCGCATTTCCGTCTTTATCAAACGGATATATTCTGCCGGTAGACGTCTTAAAATTAGGATGCGTGAAATATATAACTTCTTTACCGGTAGCTTCGTCATACTCTAGCCATACCTTTAGTCCGGAGAATCCGTTCTTACTTAAATAATCATATCCTGCCCATGCGTCTCCTAACGTTGTCGCTGTCGGGTTCGTTATTTCCCACGCTTCGCCTTTTATCTTCGCAATCGCAAACTCTATTTCCGATTGCGTGAAAAGCGTTGTGGCATCTTTGTACAAGTATATTATTTCTGTTTTTCCGTTGTACGTAAACGATACAAACATTCCGATTTGGTTTTCTTTTAACTGCACGTTCGTAAAACCTGCGGTGTTGGCTATCTGATTGTATCTGTCACGTGCCGCTCCGGTTA